>Ga0326728_10003653_pt1 | contig 47114 bp, 39 predicted proteins | sample MB3enrmetagenome_FD_207602 | JGI IMG/M metagenome (GOLD analysis project Ga0326728, IMG submission 207602) | Lab enriched peat soil microbial communities from McLean, Ithaca, NY, United States - MB31MN | ecosystem: Environmental > Terrestrial > Soil > Wetlands > Peat | place: USA: New York...
GACTCCATGTGCGCCAACACCGTCTCCCGCTCCGCGGCATCCACCCGTTGATCCAGGAGTGGAGAGATTCGTTCTTGCACGTATTCGCAGCTCATAACATTACTCGGCCGTTTTGGGCACCAGTCGCAAAGCCGGCCTGCCTTTCAGGCTGCCTGCGAGCTCCTCCCGCAGGGCTTCGCGGCCCCGCAGGATCCGGGACTTGACTGTCCCGAGGGAAACACCCAGAATCTCCGCGATTTCCTCATAGCTGAGGTCGGAAATGTCCCGCAGCACGACGGCTTCGCGGAAAATCGGGTTGATTTTTTCGAGCGCCGCCTCGACCATGACGTGCTGCTCGCGGCCAAACGCCTCTTCAAACGGCGATCGGCTTTCGTCCGGAATATTCTCCTTCCAATCGCGCGTGTCGTCCGGATTCGTGTCCAGCTCCACCTCGCGCCGCCGATGCCGGAAAAACCACCGGCGGGCGTTATGCGCCTCGTTTACGGTAATGCGGTAAATCCACGTTTTCAAAGTGCTTTGTCCGCGGAAACTGGCGATATTGCGGAACACCTTGAGAAAAACTTCCTGAACCACGTCGGCGGCTCCCGACGGATCGTCCAGAAGACGGAAGGCCAAGACATATACGGGCTGCTGGAACCGCGTGAGCAACTCTTCGTAGGCGCGCTCTTCGCCCCTTCGGAGCGACTCCACCAAGCGGAGGTTTTCGCTCTCCGCTACGCATTCCGCCGACCGATCCGTGCGCAGGTCCAAAATTGACGTGGCCACGGGGAGCCTCGCATTCATCCTGATTTCAAGCTATCAAGAAAATTCCGGTCTTGCAAAACAATAGACACCTACCGGTCACGAAAAGTTCCAGTAGCGCTGACCGATGCGTTACAATCCAGGACGGGGATGCTTCCTCCTCCCCACTTTTCCCTATGAAACAAAAGAAGTTAGTTTCCGCTTCAGGTGCAATCCCACGACTTTTCAGACGGTCGGCTGGCAGCGATTTGGCGCGTGCGCTGGGGCGTGCCTGGGTGCGCCGCGAACTTCCAGCCGCCATCCGGCGGAGGCATGCATGCCCCGCATAGCCGCTTCCGACCTGACCCGGTTCGCGGGCCGGATCCTGATGGCGTCCGGGGTGCCCGCCCACAAGGCGTCGCTGGTGGCCACCTCGCTGGTGGCGTCCAATCTCCGCGGCGTGGATTCCCACGGCGTCCAGTTGATCGCCTACTACGTCGACCAGTTGCTGGCCGGCGAGATGGATCCCCACGCCGATGGGCGAATCGTCTCCGAGCGGGGAGCGTGCCTGGTGTTCGACGGCCAGAACGGGCTGGGACAGTGGGTAGCCGAGACGTGTTGCGGACACGCCGTCCGCATCGCCCGCGAGCAGGGGATCGGAATGGTTTCGGCGCGCGAATCCAACCACTTCGGCGCCTGCGCCTGGTGGGCGCAGAAGATGCGCGACGCCGGGCAGATCGGCATTGTGATGTGCAACGCGTCGTCCATCGTGCCGCCCTGGCAGGGTAAGAAGGGAAGGCTGGGCACCAACCCCATCTGCATGGCGGCGCCGGGTCCGTGGCTGCTCGACATGGCCACCACGACGGTAGCCGCCGGGCGGATCTTCAAGGCCTGGTTCAACCACCAGCCGGAGATCCCCGCCGGCTGGGCGCTCGATTCCGAGGGTGTGCCGACCACCGACACCAAAGCGGCCTACAACGGTCTGCTCATGCCCCTGGGCGGGTACAAAGGCAGCGGTCTGGCCATGATGGTGGAGATCCTGTGCTCAGTGCTCAGCGGCGGCGCCATGGCCGACGAAGTGGGCGCGCTCCGTCAACGCGGCAAGAAGGTGCGCACCAGCCAGATGTTCCTGGCGATCGACATCGCGCGCTTCATGCCGGTGGAGCGGTTCACCACGCGTATGGAGCAGCTCGTAAGCCTCATAAAATCCACCCCGCCCGCCGCGGGGTACGACGAAGTGCTGGTGGCCGGCGACCCGGAATGGCGCTCCGAAGCCGAGCGCCGGGCCAACGGGATTCCCATCGCGGACGGCAACTGGGAGACCTTGTGCCAGGCCGCCCGGCGCGTGAACGTCGAGGAGCCGAAAACAGTTTACAGTTGACAGTTTACAGTTCACAGTCAGCACGCCGGGCGCGGCGTGGCGGCACGGGCTCCGCGGTGTTGACTGTTGACTGTAAACTGTAAACTGTAAACTTTTTCAGATGCTCGTTTCCATCTCATCCCCAGCCGAACGGCCCAAATGGCTGCGCGCCCCCGCGCCCGCCGGCGAAAACTATCGCGATTTGAAAGGCCTCATCGGCCGCCTGCGCCTGCACACGGTTTGCGAAAGCGCGGCGTGTCCCAATGTGGGCGAGTGCTGGAACCACCGCACCGCCACGTTCATGATTCTGGGGAATGTGTGCACGCGGCGTTGCGGTTTCTGCGCGGTGGAAAAAGGCGCGCCCCTGCCGGTGGATTACGACGAACCCAACCGCGTGGCCGAAGCCGTGGCGACGCTGCGGCTGCGCTTCGCCGTGGTCACCAGCGTCGACCGCGACGACCGCGAAGACGGCGGCGCCGAGTTGTTCGCGCTCACCATCCGCGCCATCCGCGGCCGCGTCCCCGGCTGCGGCGTCGAAGTTCTGACGCCCGACTTTCAAGGCAGCCGCGCGGCGGTGGAGACGGTCCTCGGGGCCGCGCCCGACGTCTTCAACCACAACACCGAGACGGTTCCACGCCTATACCGCCAGGTCCGTCCGGGAGCGCGTTACGAACGGTCGCTCCAGGTGCTGGCGTGGGCCCGCGAAATCGCGCCCTCGACGCCCGCCAAGAGCGGACTGATGCTGGGGTTGGGCGAGACCGCCGCGGAGGTCCTCGCGGTGATGCGCGATCTGCGCGCGAGCGGGGTGCGGATTCTGACTTTGGGACAGTACCTCAGCCCCTCGCCCCGGCACCTGCCAATCGTGCGTTACGTGGCGCCCGAAGAGTTCGCCGAACTGCGCCGCGCCGGCTACGAAATGGGCTATTCTCACGTGGAGAGCGGCCCCTTGGTGCGCAGTTCGTACCACGCGTCGCAGGCGGCGAGGTGAGCTCTGTGGGGCAGATTGGCAATCTGCGGCCGAGTGGCACTCGGCCTTTTCGCTTGCAAACGAGGCATTGGGCCGAACGTCAATTGGCCGCGGGATACCATCCCGCCCGACACAGCGGCATGGCTGCACCCAAACTGCGTGGGCTTGCGAAGGGTAACCTCCCGCGCGACCCAAGCTGCCGGCGTTGGGCGGCCCTGTGCAAGCGCGAACAGGCCGGTTACCAACCGGCCGCAGGCTGCCAACTTGCCCCACAAAAACGTCGCAAGCCGAGAAGGCTTGTAGAGGTAGTGGCACAAAGCGCCTAACGCCGGTATCCCATGGACAATTCTCCGGTTCGCAATCGGCTGTTGGTGGTCGCGGCGGCGGTGCTGTTCTCCACCGGCGGGGTAGCGGTCAAGGCGGTGGCGCTCAACGGGTGGCAGATCGCCAGTTTCCGCTCGGGCGTGGCCGCCGCGGTGCTCCTGCTGTTGCTGCCGGAAGCCCGCCGCGGCTGGAGTTGGCGGATGGTCCCGGTGAGCGCGGCTTATGCCGCCACGCTGGTGTCGTTCGTCCTGGCCAACCGTCTGACCACCGCCGCCAACGCCGTTTTCCTGCAGTCCACCGCGCCGCTGTACGTGCTGCTGCTGGGGCCGTGGCTGCTGCGGGAGAAGTTGAAGCGCTCCGATGCGGCGTACATAGTGGCCGTGGTGGGAGGGCTGGCGCTGTTTTTCGTGGGCCGCGAGCCGGCCGTTGTCACGGCTCCGTCGCCGGGGCGCGGAAATGTGCTGGCGCTGGCTTCCGGGGTCACCTATGCCCTCATGTTGGTGGGGCTGCGCTGGCTGGGACGCGGCCGGCAGTCCGACTCGGGCATAGCGGCGGCCACTCTGGGCAACATCCTGGCATTCCTGGCGGCGTTGCCCCTGGCGTTGGGCGGCTTCGTTGGCGCGGTCTCCGCCAGCGCGGCCGATGTCGCCGTCATTTTGTACCTCGGGGTGGCGCAGGTGGGTCTGTCGTACGTGTGCCTGACGCGCGCCATGCGGCATGTCACGGCTTTTGAGGCCACCGCCATCCTGCTGCTGGAGCCGGCCCTCAACCCGGTGTGGGTGTGGCTGGTCCACGGGGAGAAACCGGGCGGATGGGCGCTGTGCGGCGGCGGCCTGATCCTGCTGGCGACCCTGCTCAATACCTGGAGACAGACGGCCTCCACTTCTGTGAAACTTCGCGGTCCTTCTGCCGATATGTAATACGGTACCGGCTGCCACCGCCGGTGAGCTGTGGTACAAATGGGATTAAAGGGTGGCAGGGCAAATCCGTTGGTGTGCCCTGAAACGCGGTTTATGAAGCCGTTGGCTTTTCTGATCTCGTTGGGATGGATCGTCCCGGCCGGTACTGTGGTCAATTTCGACTCGGGTCCCGTCGGGCGGGTTCCCGCCGGCTGGACGGTCGCCATGACCAACCACGGTGCTCCCCCGCACTGGCAGATTCTGCAGGATAGAACCGCGCCCACCCAGCCCTACGTCCTGGCCCAAACCTCCACCGGCGCTACCGACCGCTGCCCCTTGGCCATTCTGGACAGCGTCACCCTTAAGGATGGCGACGTCAGCGTTCGCATCAAGCCCGTTTCCGGCAAGGAAGACCGGGCCGGCGGCCTGGTGTGGCGCTACCGCGACCCCGACAACTACTACCTCGCCAGGGTCAACTCGTTGACCCGAAACGTGGTGGTTTATAAGGTTCAAAACGGGGTGCGCACGCAGGTTTCGCAGGCCGCTCAGCACGACATCCCCGCCAATGCCTGGAGCATCCTGAAGGTCTCGGCTCGCGGCGATCGCTTCCAGATCTATGTGGACCACCGCCGCATTCTGCAAGGCGCCGACCGGACCTTCGGTGGCGCCGGCAAGGTCGGCCTGTGGACCGTGGCCGATTCGGTCACGTACTTTGACGATTTCCGCGTCTATCCTAAATAGGGGCCGCTCAGACCATGAACAGGGACGAAGTTCGCGCTCGAATTGCCGACGTCGGCATCATGCCGGCTGTCCGCGCCGCCTCCCGTGAGGATGCCGTCTACGCCGTGGAAGCGGTTTGCAGCGGCGGAATCCCCATCGTGGAGCTGACCCTCACGGTCCCCGGCGCCATCGAGTTGATCGCGGAGTTGCGCCGCAACCATCCGGACGTCATTGTTGGCGCAGGCACGGTACTGACCGCCGAGGAGGCGCGCCAATGCCTGGATGCCGGAGCGCTGTTTTTGTCCAGCCCCGGGCTGGACCGCGAAATCGTGGAACTGGCGCAGCAACGCCACGTCGCCGTCATCCCCGGCGCTCTGACTCCCACGGAAGTCATCCTGGCGTGGAAGTCGGGCGTGGAATTCGTGAAGGTCTTCCCCTGCGCGCCGGTGGGCGGCGCCAGCTACATTCGGGCGCTCCGGCGCCCGCTTCCCCACGTGCCGCTGATCGCCTCCGGCGGCGTGAACCAGCATACCGCCAGCGATTTCATCTACGCCGGAGCCGTGGCGCTGGGCATCGGCGGCGAGTTGATCCCGCGCGACGCCATCGAGCGCCGCCAGACCGACCGCATCCACGAACTGGCACGCCGGTTCCTGCACATGGTGAAGCACGCGCGCCAGCATCCCAACGGGAGCTGACACTACAGCTTCGGAAACCGGTTGAGCCGCTGTGGCGCACGCCCTCGCGCGTGCACCACAACCCCGGACCGCGCGTTCTCGAAGAATGCCGGCTGAGGGGCCTGCGCCGCTCTGCACTTCTACAGCAACCGGAAGTTCACCGTCACCTGCGCGAGGACCGTCACCGGAACGCCGTCTTTCGTGCCCGGGCGGAAGCGCCACCGGCTAACGCCATCCACGGCCTTTTCGTCCAGTCCGAGCCCCAGACCTTGGACGACGCGAATGTTGCGGGTCGCGCCATCGGGGCCAATCTCAATTGTCAGCGTGACGTCGCCTTGGTATTTCGCCAGGCGCGCTTCTTCGGAATACTCGGGCTCCGGTTTGAAGATCGGGACCGGCGCGGTGACGCCGTTCCCGATCTTGAATACGCCTTCGGGAAGAGCGGTGCCCGTGGCCGCGCCGCCGTTGCGATTGCGCCAGGACTTGCGGACTTCCCCGGCTTGGGCCGTCAGCGCCGCGGCCTCGTCGGCCCGGCCGGTTCGGCGCAGCAGGCCGGCATAAACGTCCAGGACGACCGCCCGCTCCAGCGAATCCGGGCTCCCCTGTTCCAAGGCACGCTGGAACAACGATTCCGCTTCGGACGCCGTCTCATCCCGCCGCGCCCGCACCACCGCCATCCACATCAGCGCCGCCTGGGCGTGGACGGGGTCCGCGCGCTCGGCCTGCTGGAAGTACCCGAAGGACTTCTCGGGATCGCGCGGCGTGAACGCGATCACGCCCATCTTCAGCAAGGCCTGCGCCGCTTCGGGACGCTCGCCGATGGCCTCCACGGCGCGCGTGTAGTACGACATGGCTTCTTCCGTGCGGCCCTCGCGCTGCGCCAGTTCGCCGAGTTTCATCAGCCCCACTCCGTAGTCGACGCTCTGCTGGCCGGAGACTTGCCGGCGAATCTCGACCGAGGCATCCAGGAGTTTCCGCGCCAGGTCCAGTTTGCCTTGGGTCGCCGCCGCCTGGGCGGCTCGATCCAGAATCTCGTGGTTCTTTTGGACGTTCGCCGCACGGATGGCGGCGTCGATGTCCAGCGGCAAGGAGGGATCGGCCGGCCCCTGCGCATGTACCGCGGCTAAAGGCGCCACCACGGCCACGGCCAACAGCGTCGCGGCCGCGACGGCCAGCCCGCGCGGCGCGCCGCGGCGGACGGTGGGATCGAGAATCGCCAGCAACCGCCCTTCGAGTTGCGAAGGCCGCGCCATGGGGATGGCGGCCCACCCGACAGCCGGGCGGGATTGCAGGGTGCGCGCGGCCTCCAGAAGAAAGCTGGCGTAATCGGAGGCTCGGGCCCCGGCTTCCAGCACCAGGTCGTCGGCGGCGCGTTCCCGCTCCTTGAGGAATGCGCGCCAGACCGTCCAGGCGAGCGGGTTCCACCAGTGCAGGCTCAGCGCGGCGCGGGCCAGCCACTGGGTGGCGGCGTCGCCGCGGCGCACATGCGCCAGTTCATGCAACAGCACCAGCCGGCGGCGCTCCTCGGGCCACTCCGCGGCGCCTTCCGGCAGGAACACGGTGGGCCGGAAGAGACCGAACGTCATGGGCATCGACGATTGCGCGGTTTCGCGCACTTCCACGCCGCCGGCGATCCCGAGCGAGCGGGATAGCGCGGCCACCAGATCTTGATCCGCGAACGGCCGCGACTCCCTGCGGGCGCGCCACAGGACCGCGCACGCGACCGCCAATTGCACACCGCCTACCGCGACGCCGGCGGCCCACAGCAGCAGCAGCCACCGCCGCCAATCCGGACGCCAGGGGGACGGGCCGGGCGCCACCCGGCGCTTCACCACAGCCACGCCATGGACCGGAAGCGGGGGCGCAGTGGCGACGTCCGGGGCCGAAGCCGTGGAGCGCAGCCAGACGCTCGAATCCAGGACGGTCCCGGCGCCTCCGACGGTCAGGGCCGGCAGCGTCGCCGTAAGCCACGGCAGGGCCAGCACCGCCGCCGCGGCAGCGGTCCATATAAGGTGTCTCGCCGCGGAGGAGCGCCGGCGAAGCGCCCACGCCAGAATCCACGCCGCACCCAGCAGCACCGTGCTTTTGAGCGCCGCGCCCAGTGCAAAAGAGAACCACGCCGATTCGTTCCAGCCCGGCATCTTATTTTCCCTCGCTCTTAGCCTTTTCGATCATGGCCGCCATGCGGTCGAGTTCCCCGGACGTGAGACGCGCGGCCGAGACATCCAGCAACGCCGCCACCACCTGCTCCGGGGATTCATGGAAGAACGTGTCCATCAAGTGTTTGACGGCCGAGCGCTTGGCCCGGTCGCGGGGCACGGTAGGCACGTACACGTAACGCAGCCCTTCGGCCTGGTGTTTGACATGGCCCTTCTCTTCGAGCACGCGCAACATGGCGCGCACGGCCGAATAGCTGGGCGCGTCCGGCATGGCCTGGCGGACTTCGGCGGCCGGAACCTTGCCGCGCCGATACAGAATGTCCATGATCTGCCGCTCGCGCCGGCTGAGGCCGCCCGGCGCGTTCATGGCCGGCCTACTTGCATATTTTCTAGCATCATGCTATAAAACTAGCATGCAAGGGCGCGCGTGTCAAGGCTCGGGTTTGTGGGGCAGGATTGCCCACCCCCGTCTCTAGGAGACTCCTAGGTACAGCACATGAACGTAAATCCCCAAGCGAACGTTATAAGCCAGGTAGTAGCCGATGTGGTCGGGGTCCTCATAGATCACGATCTCGTCCGAGTTCCACAGCCAGCCGGCGCAAAAAGCCAGGTCCGCGTCGGCCACCGAGAAATAGAAGCCGCCGAACCAGAAGCGTCCCGGACCGCCGCCTGCCAGCCGGAAAACGTGGGCCGGTCCGAAACCCGCCGTAAAGCGGCCATGCTCCCACGGACGATCCAGATGATACCTGGGGTCGTTCTTGCCGGAATCGTGGCCGACCCACTTGTTTCCGTCCACGTGGGGGGCGTCGGGGTGTCCGGGTTTGTCGGCAAAGTGGCGCGCCGCCGCGGCGCCGCTCTGAGCCGGCTGCGGCGCCGGGGCTTTACGAACGGCCGAAGGGCCCTTGCTCGGGGGTTTGCTGGGGGTGAAGCTGTGAGGCTCTGCACCCCGCCCTTTTTCCTGGCCGAACGCCGAGGCGCCCACGGCCAGAGTCAAAATCGCAAGACAGATCAGGCAAGACAGAACAGTTCTCATATCGTCTTTAATCTTAACCGGAATTTCGATCCATGCGGCCCCTCTGGGCCGCACGGAGCGCTAAGATAGTGCTCGATTCCCTTTAGAAGGAGTTCACGTGATCCGACGCTACCATGCCCTATTGCTGATTCTCCCGGTGGGCGCCCTGTTGCTGGCGCAGGAGCCTACCCCGCCCCAAGAACCGGCCCCGCCGGGCGGCGCCGCGGCCGCGGTGGCAACCGCCGCCGGCGGACGCGGCGCGCCTACGCAAGAGCCGCAACCTTACGAGAAAGTCATCACCAAAGAAGCCAAATCGAAGAAGGGCCTTTTCACCGTTCACCAGATCAAGGACAAGTATTACTACGAAATCCCGAAGAGCGAACTCAACAAGGAGTTCCTGTGGGTCACGTTCATAGCCAAGACCACTCTGGGCGCCGGCTATGGCGGCGACGAGCTGGACGAACGCGTAGTCCACTGGGAACTCAGTGGAAACAAGGTGTACCTGCGGGACAACCAATATGGCATCGTAGCCGACCCCAAGGCGCCGATCGCCCAAGCTGTCCAGGCTTCCAACAACAGCACCATCATCATGTCGTTCCCGGTGGCCGCGTTCAACAAGGGCAAGGACAAGGGCAAGGACGCGGATAAGGGCAAGGACGCGGATAAGGACAAGGACAAGGACGCGGATAAGGACAAGGATAAGGACAAGGAAGGCGATCCGGTCATCGAGGTCACGCGCCTGTTCAATACGGACGTGCCCGAGTTCAGCGCGCGCCAGCGGCTGAACGCCACCGCGGTGGACACTTCGCGCTGCGCCGTCGAACGCATCTCGCCCTATCCCGACAACATCGAGGTGGAGGCCACCATGACCTACACGCGGACCCAGCCGCCCATGGGCGCGACCACCACTACGGTGATGTCCATGGGCGGGATGCGGCCCGGCAGCGCCACCCTGGTGCTGCACCACAGCATGGTCAGGCTGCCCGAAAAGCCCATGATGCCGCGCGTGTTCGACCAGCGCGTGGGCTACTTCTACACCAACATGATGGACTACAGCAAGGACGAGCAGCGCGCTCCCCGCGTGCGCTACATCACCCGCTGGCGTTTGGATAAGAAAGATCCGTCGGCCGCGCTCTCCGAGCCGGTCAAACCCATCGTCTACTACATCGATTCCGCCACGCCCGTGAAATGGCGCGAGTGGATGATGAAGGGCGTGGAAGACTGGCAGCCCGCTTTCGAGGCCGCCGGTTTCAAGCACGCCATCATCGCCAAAATGGCCCCTACCCCGCAGGAAGATCCCGAGTGGAGCCCGGAAGACGTTCGCAATTCCGTGATCCGCTGGCTGCCTTCCACCATCGAGAACGCCATGGGCCCGAACATCCACGACCCGCGCACCGGCCAGATCCTCAACGCGGACATCATGTTCTACCACAACATCATGAACCTCCAGCGCGACTGGTATTTCGTGCAGGTGGGCCCGCTCGATCCGCGCGCGCGGAAACTTCCGCTGCCCGACGACCTGATGGGCCGCATGCTGGAGTTCGTGGTGGCGCACGAGGTGGGCCACACCCTGGGCTTCCAGCACAATATGAAGGCCAGCTCGCTGTATCCGCAGGAGAAAGTCCGCGACAAGGAATGGCTCCACAAGTACGGCCACACGCCTTCCATCATGGATTACGCGCGTTTTAACTACGTGGCCCAGCCGGAAGACAACATTCCGGTGGAAGATTTGGTGCCGCGCGTCGGTCCGTACGACATTTGGGCCACCAAGTGGGGCTACACGCCCATCCCCGGCGCCAAGACCGCGGACGAAGAAAAGCCTACGCTCGATGCCTGGGCGCACGAGCAGGACACCACCCCGTGGCTGCGTTTCTCCACCCCGGGAGCGGGCGCTTCGGATCCGGGCGACGAAACCGAAGCCGTGGGCGATGCCGACGCCATCGCTTCCACCGCATTGGGCGTGAAGAACCTCAAGCGCGTGGCGGCCATGCTGCTCGACGCCACCTCCCAGAAGAAGGGCGAGCCTTACGAGGATCTCGCCGAGATATACGGCCGCATGCTGGGCCAGTGGGTCCTGGAGATGAACCACGTTTCCGCGATTGTCGGCGGCTTCGACTCCCAGGAGAAATACGTCGGACAGGACGGCGTGATATTTACCCCGGTGCTCAAGGCGCGCCAGGAAGCCGCCGTGAAGTTCCTGGTCGATAACGCCTTCGCCACGCCCACCTGGATGGTGGATCCGCAGATCCTGCGGCGCATCGAGCCCACCGGCGTGCTGAGCCGCATTCGCAACGCGCAGAACAGCGTGCTGTCGAGCCTGTTGAACAGCGGCCGTTTTGCCCGCCTGCTGGAACAGGAAGCCATGGACCCCGTCCACTCCTACGCCCCGGTGGATTTTCTGGCCACCGTGCGCAAAGGCGTCTGGAAGGAACTGGACGGTCCGCAAGTGAAGATCGACGCCTACCGCCGCAACCTGCAGCACGCTTACCTCGACTTGGTCAACAGCCGGCTCAATAGCCCCCCGCCCAGCCTGCCCACGGGCTTTCCGTCCGATATCATCGTGTTTTTCTTCGGCGGCCCATCCAACACCGACGAAAAGCCCATGTATCGCGCCGACCTGATTGCGCTGAATGGTTCCATCGGCGCGGCGCTGGCCCGCACGAGCGACCGCGAGACCCTGGCGCACCTCAACGCCGCGCGCGACCAGATCTCGAAGATCCTAGACCCGAAGTTCGCCGCGCCAGCCAGCAGTTCCGGCAACGTGATTCGCATGGGAATCGACGAGGTGGACCCGTTCACGGCGACGCCCGAACAGCTCGGCACTTGCTGGCCGGATTACGTCATTCGCAAATAGCGGCCGAACGGTAACTGGATCGGCGATGGTTAGTCTGGCGCGGCGGTTGCCGCCATCGCCATCGCCGGTCCGGACGAATCGGGACCGCGCATGGTGCGCCGGTTTCGCGGGGCAGGCTGGCACAGACTTATCGGCGGCAGGCAGGTCTTTGACCGTGTGGTTTTGTGACCTTGCGGGAAACCACTCCCTTACGGTCGTGGCTCCGTTCGGAGCCGCGAACGTTAGCGAGCGGTTTCGCAATCGCACCGAATCCCGCGGTCAAAGACCTGGCGATCGCGACTCCCGGAGCGGCGCTACAGCGGAATATTCCCGTGCTTCTTCCTGGGCATGGTGTCCACCTTGGTCTCCAGCATCCGCAGCGCGCGGATCACCCGCGGACGCGTCTCGCGCGGCTCGATCACGTCGTCCACGTAGCCGCGCTCGGCGGCCACGAACGGGTTGGCGAAGCGCTCGTGGAATTCCTCCACCTTCAGACGCCGGATGCCGCTCTGGTCCGCGGCCGCCGCCAGTTCCCGCCGGTAGACGATGTTCACCGCGCCTTCCGGCCCCATCACCGCGATCTCGGCGGTGGGCCACGCCAGGTTGACGTCCGTGCGGAGGTGTTTCGAGCCCATCACGCAGTACGCCCCGCCGTAAGCCTTGCGGGTGATCACCGTGATCTTGGGCACGGTCGCTTCCGCGTACGCGTACAGCAGCTTGGCCCCGTGGCGAATGATGCCCCCGAATTCCTGCTCCGTGCCCGGCAGAAAACCCGGGACATCTTCGAAGGTCAGAATGGGGATGTGAAACGCGTCGCAGAAACGCACGAAGCGCGCGCCCTTCACCGACGAGTCGATGTCCAGGCAACCGGCCAGAAACGCGGGCTGGTTGGCCACCACGCCGATCGAACGGCCGTCCATGCGGGCGAACCCCACCACGATGTTCCTGGCCCACTGCTCGTGTACTTCCAGAAACTCGCCGTCGTCCACCACGCGGTGAATCACGTCCTTGATGTCGTAGGGCAGGTTCGATTCCGGCGGCACCACGTGATCCAGCGCCGCGTCCGCGCGGTCGATGGGATCCTCGGTGGGCCGCCGCGGCGGTTCCTCGCGGTTGTTCTGCGGCAGGTAGCTCAGCAATTCGCGGATGGTGCGCAGGCACTCGGCGTCATCGGCCGCGGTGAAGTGGCCCACGCCGCTCACGCTGTTGTGCGTGGCCGCCCCGCCGAGCTTCTCCTTGGTGACGTCTTCGTGGGTCACCGTCTTGATCACGTCGGGCCCGGTCACGAACATGTAACTGGTGCGGTCCACCATGAACACGAAGTCGGTGATGGCGGGCGAATAGACGGCCCCACCGGCGCACGGCCCCATGATGGCCGAAATCTGCGGCACCACGCCGCTGGCCAGGGTGTTGCGCAGGAAGATGTCCGCGTAACCGGCCAGCGACACCACGCCCTCCTGGATGCGCGCGCCGCCGGAATCGTTGAGCCCCACGATCGGCGCCCCCGTTTTCAACGCCAGGTCCATGATCTTGCAGATCTTCTGCGCATTGGCTTCGGAGAGCGAGCCGCCAAACACGGTGAAATCCTGCGCGAAGACATAGACCAGGCGCCCGTCGATGCGGCCGTAGCCGGTCACGAAGCCGTCGCCCGGCACGGTCTGCTCTTCCATGCCGAAATCGCGGCAACGATGCGTTACCAGCTTGTCCAGTTCTTCGAAGGAGCCTTCGTCGAGCAGCAGGTCGATGCGCTCGCGCGCGGACAGTTTGCCTTCCTGGTGCTGGCGCTCGCGGCGCTCCGCTCCGCCACCCTGTTCGGCCGCTTGGTGGCGGCGGCGCAATTCGTCAAGCCGATTCATCAGGGTTCTATTGTATGATAGCCATCAGCCTTCAGCCATCAGCCTTCAGCTAATCGTGCGTTTGCCAGGCTTCTGCGCGCCCTTCGCGGCGAAGCATCGAAACAGCCGCCCGACGCACCCAGTGAGCTGCTGGCTGACGGCTGATGGCTGACGGCTCTTCTCGAACCGGCCGTCCGCCAGGAGGTGGTATTTGCGGCCGCGCCACAGGATGGTGTTCCCGAAAAACCCGGCCACCCATACCGGGAATTGCAGCAAGTCCTGCAGCGGAATCAGAAACCACCGGCGGCGCGTCAGACTGTCGCGCAGCACGTGTTCCACCGTCGCCCAACCGGCCGCCGCGCGCAGCAACGCCGCGGCCAGCACTACCGGCCACCACTCGGGCTTGACTGCCCAGAGTCCCAACGCCAGCGGCAACGGGTTGGTGAAGACCTGTCCCAGGTAGCCCAGGGGCCGCGACCTGCGGGTGCTGCGGCACCACCGCAAGCGATGCCGCAGGTTGGCCGCGAAACCTTGCGCGCCAATGCGGTGCTCGATCGCGTACGACGAAAGGATCACCCCCGCCCCGCGCTCGGCCGCGAGCCTTCCCATCACGAAGTCTTCGGCCAGATAATCTTTCACCGTGTCGAAACCGCCGATGCGCTCGATCACCTCGCGCCGGGCGGCAATGGTCGGTCCCAGGGCGAACTTCATCCCGTCCAGCAGCCGCGCCACCAGCACGCCGCCCAGAAACTCGGTGTTCAGCCCCACCGCCTCCAGGGCCGACCAGATACTCGGTCCCGGCACGGCGCGGTACGGACACGTAGCCAGGCCCACGGCCGGGTCGGCGAACTCGGCGGCCAAGGTCCGCAGCATGTCCGGGGTGACGCGGATGTCGCTGTCCGACATCACCAACAAGTCGAAACGCGAAGCACGCAGCATGCGGTCCAGGCTGAACACTTTGGCGTTGGGATACGGCGGCTCGCCGGTCACGATCAGGCGAGTCGCCACCTCGGGGTACCGCGCGCGCAGGCGCTCCACCACGGCGACGGCCGGGTCGTGCGCTTCGCGCACCGCGAAGAGAATCTCGAACGCCGGATACCGCTGCTCGAAAAATGTGCGCAGGTTCTCTTCCAACCCGTCGTCTACACCCGCCAGCGGCTTGAGCACGCTGACCGGCGGCCAGACCGCCGGCTCGCCGGGCCGCACCGCCCGATAGCGCACCGCCGCCACCACGGTCAGCAGGCAGTACACCATCGACGCGGCGATCAGCGCCAATAGAAGAAGAGCGAGCACTCACTCAATGTAACAACAGGGCAGGCCCGCCATAAAGAGGCTCGACAGCCGAACGGTCCACCGGGCGAACCGTCGGCTCCTACTGCGCCTTCACCCACCGGTTCGGCTCGCCGGAGTAGGCCCGCGGGTCGGCGCCAAACTTCTTCAGGAACTGGACCACGGGATCGCCTGGCGTGGTGATCAAGGTATCGCCGCCCGAGGGTTGCGTGGCCAGCGCCTGCTTGGCCTGCGCCCGGATCCAGTCCGAATCTAGGTACGCCCAGTTCAGCTTCCCGGCCGCCGGCCAAAGCCGCACCACCAGGTGAACGGGGATAGCCAGGTCGTGCTCATCGGTGCTGATCACGTCCATCAGCTCGGCATCGCCCACTCGCGTGAGGCGGCCTTGAAGGTGCATGGGTTTCTCGTCGCCTTCGAAGCGAATGGCGTACGTCGAGCCGTGCTGCTCGATCGCCACCCGCCCCTTCTCGTCGCTGTCGGCGACCTTCCAGGTCCCCACCAGGGCCGGATCCGTGGCCGTCTGGCCGTCCGCCACGAATGGATTCAACGAGATCAACGAAGAGCATCCCGTCAGCAGAGCGGCGCCGGCGAGCGCCAGAATCAAAGCCGCATAACGCATCGTTTTGCCCTCCTTAGCCGCTCCCCGGCGGGGCTTGGCCAGCCGCGGCTACTTCTTCCCGCCCTTTTCGGCCAGTATCCGGTCGATCGCGGTGAACAGACCCTTGCCTTCGAACACATCCCGCGTGGTGACATCGTACGTGTAGTCGAACCGGATCGTGCCGTAGCCGTCGATCACGTAAATGTGCGGAAACACAACTTGCGCCTGCAGCACGTAGGAGTACATCATCTGGCCGAAGTCGAAGAGAATCGGGTAGTCCACATGGTGGCCTTGGGCGTAACTCGCCACGGTGTAGTCCTTCTCGTCTTTGGCGCTCACCACGGCGATAATCTGAATCTTGGAGCCGTACTGCTGTTCCACCGCGCGGAGCGCGTCCGCGGCCGTGGAGCAGTGAGGGCAGTTGGTCTGCATGAACTCCAGAATCACGATCTTGCCCCGGTAATCGGCCAGGTCGTAGACCTTCATCTTGGAATCGGGCAAAGCCCAGCCGGGCGCCCGGCGGGCCTGTTGAGCGCTCAAAAGCGCGGCGGTACAAAGCAGAATGGATAGAACGTTTCGCATCGATTTCACCTTAACATGAGCGTCCACCGGCCGGCATCACCCCGCCAGCTTTCGCAAAGCTTCCTCATACGGCGCGCGGGCCACGCCTCTCTCCGTAACGATGGCGCCGACGTACCGCGCCGGCGTCACGTCGAAGGCCGGGTTCTCGGCCGCGGTCCCCTCCGGCGCGACCGGGTGGCCGAATATGTGCGTGACTTCCGCGGCGGCGCGCTGCTCGATGGGGATCCGGTCCCCCGACTCCAGCGTCAGATCCAGCGTGGAAATGGGCGCGGCCACGTAAAATGGAACGCCGTTCTCTTTCGCCAGCACCGCCACCGAATACGTGCCCACCTTGTTGGCCACGTCGCCATTGGCGGCGATGCGGTCGGCCCCCACCACCACGCAGCCGATGCGGCCCGATTTCAGGAAATGGCCGGCCATGTTGTCGGTGATCAGCGTGACCGGGATGGAGTCCCGTTGCAGCTCCCACACCGTCAGCCGCGCGCCCTGTAGGAATGGCCGGGTTTCGTCGGCGAACACGTCCACGCTCTTGCCGCTCTCCACCGCCGCGCGAATCACGCCCAGCGCCGTGCCGTAACCGGCGGTGGCCAGCGCCCCGGCATTGCAGTGGGTGAGCACGGTCTTGCCGTCGGGCACCAGCTCCGCTCCGTTGCGGCCGATGGCCCGGCAGATGGCGATGTCCTCCTCGCGCATGCGCAGCGCTTCCTCCACCAGCTTCCGGCGGATCTCGGCCAGCGGTTGGCCATCCAGCGAGCGGTACAGGCGCCGCATGCGGCCGATGGCCCAGAAAAGGTTGACCGCGGTGGGACGCGTGGCCGCCAGGGTGGCGCAGATCTTCTCCATCCGGCCGTCCAGACCGGCGGCGTCCGCATGATCCGCGTGCAGCACGCCCAGCGCCACACCCATCGCGGCGGCCACGCCGATGGCCGGGGCTCCGCGAACGATCATGTCGCGGATGGCCGCCGCCACCTCTTCATAGCTGCGGCAGGTTACGTAAGCCTCTTCGAACGGCAGGCGGGTTTGATCGATCATCACCACCGCGCCGTCGACCCATTGAATTGTCTCCACCATTAGTGGTGCTGGTTCCTTTCGGCGACAAGAGCGAGCGCCAAGAGCAAGAACAATAGGCCATTGTACGATGCATGCATCACCACGGACGCCTTGGTCGATTTGGTGACGTGGCGCATCCACCCGAAACAGGCGCCCGCCCCGGACAGCAGCAGCGCGTGACGCCAGGAATTGCCGTACTCCCTGAAATGCAGCAGCCCGAAAGCCACACCCGTGGTGAGGACTCCGGCCCACGCCCCGAAACTGCGCACCAGCAGGGGCTGCAGGAATCCGCGGAAGGCCAGCTCTTCGAACAGCGGAGCGATCCCCACGCCGAATGCCGCCATCAGGAGAATCGCCACGTTGCCCTGCTGCAGGAGTTCCGTCATTTGATTGCCGGTCGCGGGCAGGCGGATGAGCGCCGCGGCCAGGATCCCCGCCATCGCCGTGGCGACGCCCGCCGTCACCACGAAGGGCACTGAGATCGGAACCGGCGTCCAACCGAGGGAGGACCAGAAGGGGCGGTCGTATTGCACGCGAAAAATCACCCGCAGCGCGCCGAACAAGAGGGCATAGCCCACCAGTTGCTCCGGCAGCATCACGGCCACGGACACGTCCGTGCGCAGATGGAACACCGCCATCGCCACCCTCACCAGCATCACGCCGAGCAACATGCTGGGGACCGTGAGGCCGGCGAACAGCACAAGGTCGGCGTAGCCCCAGAACGGCTCCCGCTCCGGAACCGGGGGCGGAACCGGTTCGGGCGGACCCGTGCCCTGGGCCTCGGCGGCATCCACCGGCGGCGGCCGGAGATCTTCTTCGTGCATGGGTTCGGGGCTATCCATCTCTTTCGATCAGGGCCGCGGCCAGCAGCGGAATCGTCAGCTCGTGGTGCCCGGTGATGGCGTAACCTTTTCCTGTGGATTGCGCGTGCGGCCGTTCCACCACGTTGACGCGCGGGCGGTAATGTTGCAGAAAATCGAAATTGGCGGTGACGAAACCGGACAGCGGGCGGCCCAGGTTGCGCACCGCCGACACCGCCTTGAGGAACACCTCGGGGAGCACCACGGCCGACCCCACATTCAAGTAGACGCCGCCCGAATCCAGATCGGCCGCATAGGCCGCGAACAACCGGAAATCGCGGAGGGACGCGCTGCCGATGGCGGCGCCGTCGGCCGCCGGATGGGTGTGCGGCGTGTCCGTGCCGATGGCCACGTGGACGGTGACGGGCGTCGAGTTGCGGTACGTCTGCAGCAGCAGGCTGACATCGCCGTGCTTCGGGTGGGCGGCCAGTTCCAGCCAGCGGCCCAGCGCTTCGCCCATGCCCAGACCTTCGCTAACGCCACCCGAGATCGCGCGATTCATGTCCCGCCCGGTCTCTTCGGCGGCGCCGAAGCGCCCGTCCGGCAGCGCCGCTTCCACGTCTTCGCTGGTGTGGCCGGCCAGCGCGATTTCGAAATCGTGGATGGCGGCCGATCCGTTCATAGCGAATGCGGTGACGTAGCCGCGCCGCATCAGGTCGATGAGCAGCGGCGCCAGGCCGCACTTGACCACGTGCCCGCCCAGGCCCCAGAGGATGGCGCGCTTCTTGCGCCGCGCGGCGCCGATGGCGTCCACCACGGCGCGGAACGATTCGCCGGCCAGGATGCGCGGCAGCGATTCCATCAGGCCCCCGACGCCGTCGCCGCGATGGTAGGGAACCGCGAAGTCGGCAGTCTTCACCTTGCCGCCGCGAGACTGCAACCCGACGGTGTGAAGCTGGTCGAAATCGAGTGGAAGCTTATCGTATTTGGTCATGCGGACCTCTTGGGCGCGGGGCGCCGGCGCCCTTCGTGCCAGTGGCACAATAGCGCTTTGCGCTTTGCGACGATTTTGTGGGGCAGGTTGTCAACCTGCGGCCGATTGTCAATCGGCCCGGCGAGCGCAGCTCGCCTGTTCGCCTCGCTGCGAAGGGTCTGCAGGCCGATGGCTGCAAGGCCGTTATGCGACGGGCCGCTGGCTGGCCAGCCGAGGTTGCGGCCACGCCGAATTGCGGGGCGGGTCTTCAACCTGCCTGTGCGGCATTTGCACGTGGCTGGCCAGGCCGATTGCCAATCGGCCGCAGGATGCCATCCTGCCCCACATAACTTCATTCCAGCCCTCCGGCGGCGCTCTTTCCGCGCGGTTCCAGCGCCTTGCGCAGCGCCTCGGCGGTGTAGCTCTTCTTGGAGCGGCTCACCTGCTCGGGCGTGCCCGCAACCACCACCCGCCCGCCATACTCGCCGCCATCCGGGCCCAGATCGACGATCCAGTCCGCGGTCTTGATCACGTCCAGGTTGTGTTCGATCACCACCACCGTGTTGCCCAGTTCCACCAGGCGGCTCAACACGTCCAGCAGCTTGCGCACATCGTCGAAATGCAGGCCGGTGGTCGGTTCGTCCAGCAGATAGAAGGTGCGGCCGGTTTGCCGCTTGCTCAATTCCTTGGCCAGCTTGATGCGCTGCGCCTCTCCTCCGGAGAGCGTGGTCGAGGATTGCCCCAGGTGCACGTAGCCCAGGCCCACGTCGTTGAGCGTCTGCAGTTTGGCGCGGACCTGCGGCAGGTTTTCCATCAGGCCGAGCGCCTCCTCCACGGTGGTGTCCAGAAGATCGGCGATGGAGCGGCCCTTGTACTTCACCTGCAGGGTTTCGCGATTGTAGCGGCGGCCGCGGCACACGTCGCAGGTGACGTAGACGTCGGGCAGGAAATTCATCTCGATGCGTTTGAGGCCGTCGCCCTGGCACGCTTCGCAGCGCCCGCCCTTGACGTTGAAACTGAAACGGCCCGGCTTGTAGCCGCGCTCGCGCGATTCCGGGAGCATGGCGTACAGATCGCGGACCAGCGTGAACAGCCCGGTATACGTGGACGGGTTGGAGCGCGGGGTGCGGCCGATTGGGGCCTGGTCGATGGAATCGTGCTCCCCGGGCTCCTCGTGCGAGCCGTAGACTTCCTTGGCCAGCGAGCGGTACAGGATTTCGTTGATCAACGTGGATTTGCCGCTGCCGGAAACCCCCGTGACCACGGTCAGCAGGCCCAGCGGAATCTCCACGTCGACGTTCTTGAGGTTGTGCTGGCGCGCTCCCCGAATCACCAGGCTCTTTCCGTTGGGCTTGCGCCGCTCCTCCGGGACCGGGATGGAGAGCTCGCCCGACAGGTACCGCCCGGTCAGCGAATCGGCGTTGGCCGCGATCCGAGGCGGCTCGCCCGCGGCCACCAGCCAGCCGCCCAGGCGTCCGGCGCCCGGTCCCAGGTCCACCACGTAATCGGCGCGCCGGATGGTTTCGGCGTCGTGCTCCACCACCAGCACGGTGTTGCCCATGTCGCGGAGATGCGTCAGAGTGTCCAGCAGCCGGTTGTTGTCGCGCGGGTGCAGGCCGATGGAGGGCTCGTCCAGCACGTACAGCACCCCGCGCAGCTTGGAACCGATCTGCGTGGCCAGCCGGATGCGCTGCGATTCGCCGCCCGACAGCGTGGCGGCCGAGCGGCCCAGGCTGAGGTAATCCAACCCCACCGCAGAGAGGAACTCCAGGCGCCGCCGGATCTCGTCCAGCACGCGCCCGGCGATCTGCGCCTCGCGCTCGTTCAGTTCCCAGTTGCGAACCGTCACCAGCGCGCGCGCCACGGGCAGCTCCGTGAATTCCGCGATGGAGAAGTTCTTCACGCGCACCGCCAGGCTGGCCGGCCGCAGGCGCTGCCCATGGCACGAGGGGCATTCGGCCGGCGACATGTAGTCGGTAAGCCACTCCCGGTAACTCTCGGTGGACGCGTCGTGGACTTCCCGCAGAGCCGCGAGGATTCCCGGGGCGCCGCCCGCTCCTTCCAGCAGAATGTCGCGCGATTTTTTGGACAGTTTCTCGAACGGCGTCTTCAGATCGATGCGGTGCTTCTTCGCCAGGAGCTGCGCCTGCCGCTCGACGGCCCACGATGTCCCGCCCGGTCCCAGACCACCCTCGAACAGCGGCTTGGAAGGGTCGGAGACCACCTTGGCGGGATCGAAACTCCAGGTGCAGCCCAGTCCGTGGCAGTCCTCGCAGGCGCCGTAAGGGCTGTTGAAGGAGAACGATCGGGGCTCGAGCTGCGGAATGCTGGCGCCGCACTCGGTGCAGGCCAGCTTCTGCGAATACAGCCGCTCCTCGCCGTTCACCACCACGATCAGCACCAGGCCGTCGGCCAGCTTGGTGGCGGTCTCGATGGACGCCTCCAGGCGCTTCTCGATCCCCGGCTTCACCAGCAGCCGGTCTACTACTACTTCGATGGTGTGGTTTTTGCGTCTGTCGAGCGGAATGTCTTCGTCCAGCGACCGCAGCACGCCATCGATGCGCGCCCGCACGAATCCCTGGCGGGCCAGCTTTTCCAGGTCCTTCTTATACTCGCCCTTGCGCCCGCGGACCACCGGCGCCATCACCATGATGCGGTCTTCGGGTTTGAGCGCCACCACGTGCTGTAGAATCTGCTCGGTGGTCTGGCGCGAGATCGGGTTTCCGCACACCGGGCAGTGGGGCACGCCGATCGACGAGTACAGCAGCCGCAGATAATCGTAAACCTCGGTGATGGTGCCGACGGTCGAGCGCGGGCTGCGGCTGGTGGACTTCTGTTCGATGGAAATCGCCGGACTGAGCCCGTCGATGGAATCCACGTCGGGCCGTTCCATCTGGTCCAGAAACTGCCGCGCGTAGGTGGACAGCGTCTCCACATAGCGCCTTTGGCCCTCGGCATAGATGGTGTCGAAGGCCAGCGACGACTTCCCCGAGCCGCTCAGTCCCGTGATCACGGTGAGCGTGTTCCGCGGGATTTCCACATCGATATTTTTCAAGTTGTGCTGGCGCGCGCCATGCACCGTGATACGGTCCAGCATAGTGAGATGTGAGCGGAAAGGACGATCTTTATATTGTGACGCGGCTTGTGCCCAAACTGCAATTGCGCTATAACGATGCCAGGAATGATGAAATGCGGTCAATGCGGAGGACAGTTGCGGCGGGTGCACCGCACGTTCTTCGAGAGGTTCCGGTACGCGGCCATTTATTACTGTAAGAGTTGCGACAGCGAGGAGTACGTTCCGCGCATCTTTCAATATCGCTTGGGCCCGTATGCCCGTTGCCCGCACTGCGGCACCTACCGGCTGTCCAAGTTGAAAGCGCCGGACAAGGTCGACGCGATGCAAACCGGCTTCCTCAACTTCATGGAAAGGATGACGGGCGGACGGCTATTCCATTGCCGTTACTGCAGGGTTCAGTTCTACGACCGGCGTTCCCGGGCATCGGATGGCGCCGAAGAGCCGGCGGCGGAACACCCGGCCGAAGCGGACCCGCACGAGAACGATGCCTGAGCCGGCGCCCAGCGCCTTGCTCCTCACCGCCGAACCCCGCGATCTCGGCAAGCGTCTCGACCAACTGCTGCACGAGCGTCTGCCCCAATACAGCCGCTCGCGGCTGCAGGAGTGGATCCGCGGCGGCCGCGTTCGGGTGGACGGGCAGCTCCGCCGCGCCGCTTACCCGCTCCGCGCCCGCGAAGTCATCGAGGTCGTGCCGGCGGAGCTTGCGCCTCTGCGCGCCACCCCGGAAGAGATTCCCCTGGTGGTGCTCTACGAGGACGACGACCTGGTGGCCGTCGACAAGCCGGCCGGCATGGTGGTCCACGCCGGCGCCGGGGTGCGCTCCGGCACGCTGGTGAACGCCCTGCTGCATCGCTTTGGCGCGCTATCCGGAGTGGCGGGCGAACTGCGGCCGGGCATCGTCCACCGCCTCGACCGCTACACCAGCGGCGTGCTGCTGGTGGCCAAGCACGATTCCGCGCACCGCCAACTGGCCGCCCAGTTCTCCGGACGGCAAGTCGAGAAAGTGTACCTGGCGCTGGTGCATGGCGATCTCCGGGGGGAAAGCGGCCGCATCGAGCGCCCCATCGCGCGCGACCCCGTGCGCCGCACGCGCATGACCGCGGGCCTGGCATCCGGCCGCGCCGCCTGGTCGGAGTGGAAGGTTCTCCGGCGCCTGGGCAAGTTCACCTTCCTGGAGGTGCGCATCGGAACCGGCCGCACGCACCAGATCCGCGTGCACCTTTCCAGCATCGGGCACCCGGTGGCCGGCGACACGCTCTACGGCGCGCCCGCCAAGGTGGATGGGAAACCTCTTCTGGGCCGGTACTTTCTGCACGCGCACCGCATCCGCTTTCACCAGCCGGCGACGGGCGCGGAGATGGTGGTGGTGTCGCCGCTCCCGCGCGAATTGGAAGAATGGATGGGGTAATTCGAGGCCGCCACCCGCGCCTCACTGTATAATCGGGTCATATGAGACTATGGGGATTTCCCCTGGCCGCCGGCCTGCTAGCGACAGCGTGGGCCGCCGGGCAAAACCCGGCTCCGCCGTCCAGACCCGACGACACCATCAGGACCGAAGACCAGATTTCCGTCTACGTCAACCGCGTCAACATGCTTTTCACGGTCATGGACCACAAGGGCCGCTTCGTCACCGGCCTGGGGAAGGAAAACTTCGAGCTGATCGAAGACAAGCGGCCGCAAACCATCCAGGAATTCAGCGCGGAAACCGACCTGCCCCTGCGGCTCGGCATTCTGATCGACACCAGCAATAGCATCCGCGACCGCTTCAAATTCGAGCAGGAGGCCGCCAGCCAGTTCGTGCGCAGCGTCATGCGATCGGAGCTGGATAGGGGCATGGTGATCAGCTTCGATTCCACCGCGCAACTGATTTCCGATCTGTCCGGCGACCCCGGCGTGCTCCAGGAAGCCATCGCCGGCCTGCGGCCCGGCGGGGGCACCGCGCTCTACGACGCCATCTACTTCGCCTGCCGCGACAAACTGGCGCTGGATCAGCCCAAGAGCAAGTTCCGCCGCGCCATCGTGATCCTCAGCGATGGCGAGGACAACCAGAGCCACTTCACCCGCGATCAGGCGCTCGAGATGGCGCAGCGCGCCGACACTGTGGTCTTCACCATTTCCACCAACGTCACCCGCGCCGAAACCGATGGCGACAAAGTGCTCAAGTATTTCGCCGAAAAGACCGGCGGCCGCGCCTATTTCCCCTTCAAAGTGGAAGACCTGGAACAGTCCTTCGAAGACATCCACAACGAGCTGAACCACCAGTACATCATTCTGTACCGTCCCGACCCCCTGAAGACCGACGGTCTGTTCCACACCTTCGAGCTGCGCGTGAAGGGGCGGAAGGACCTGCTGGTGCGCGTGCGGCCCGGATATTACGCTCCCCGGATGTAACCCGCATTCACATTTCCAGCTTCCCGTGGTACATCAGGTCCTTGATGCGGAATTCCGTCTCCCGCTCGGGAAACGGCACGCCCGGCAAGTAAAGCCGGAACAGCACCGACTTGTCGGCCGGCTTCGCCTCGCGCGGAAACACCAGTCGCAGCACGGGATCGGACTGGGTGGGTGGGAAGTGGCCCACCAGCGGGTAAGTCTTGCGGCCGGCGATCATGACGGATTCCTCCTCCATCCGCTTCCGTTCGGCCTCGCTGCCGAAGCGGGCGGGTTGGCTCCAGGGAATCGCCAAGACGAGCACTTTGTCGCGATTGAGCCGCAGGAAGTCGGCGTAGTCCGGATCGGGTTCGGCGAGCGGGTGCTTGGTGCGCAGGCGCAACTCGGCTTCGGCTTCTTCGATGGGGGCGGCGGTAGCCAGGTAGACCAGGACCTCCGGATTCTGCCCGGCGATCTGCGCCCACGGGCTGGCCCGGCGCACCAAGTCGATTTCCTGGTCGGTCCACTGTTCCGGCGCTTTGACCTCCCAGAAAGGCTGCGCCAGAAAGAACAGCAGCGCGACTAAAGCATGCGGCATACTTCAACTATGCTAGCAATCCGGCGCGGTCTGGAAGGAGATTTGGCCGCCGTCGCCGAGATTCAGTCCGCCAGCCCGGAAGCGGCGCATTGGAATGTGGCGGATTACCTCGGCTACGGCCTGTGGGTGGCCGTCGGTAGCGGCGGCCGGGTTGCCGGGTTCCTGGTGTCGCGGCCGCTCGGTCTGGGCCAAGGCGAACTTTTGAACCTGGCGGTGGCTCCCGGATCCCGCCGGAACGGAGTGGGAAAATCGTTGGTCCGAGCCTTCCTGGCGGAGTTTCCCGGGGGCGCCTACCTGGAGGTGCGGGAGTCTAATGTGAACGCCGTAAACCTTTACAAATCTATGGGATTTGAGGAGGTTAGCAGGCGTAGGGAGTACTATCAATGCCCCCCCGAAGCGGCTATTGTCATGAAGTTTCATTCATGTTAAGGTTCTGGTAGACGGTGATGCCGTCCTTCAACACATCACGAAGAGATTACCCACCGAGCCTTGTTTCCGAACCAACCGACTCGGCGCGGCAACCTCGCTGGGAGGAATTGCCCCATATGGAAAGAAACGCGCAAGAAGAGTTGAAAGCGCATCTGATGGCTACAAACGAGGAATTTCAGCGTCTCTCCAGCCGACACTCAGAATACGCACACAAGCTGGATGCCCTGGAAGCCCTCTCTCATCTGACACTGGAAGAGCAGATAGAGGAGACACGGCTGAAGAAGCTGAAATTGCGGTTGAAGGATCAGATGGAAGCGATCATGAGCCAGTATCGGTCTCAACAAGTCGCTTAACATCGGGTGCGCTGCTTCGCGGTGATCGTATTGGCCCGGTCGGCTTCGGCTGACCGGGCTTTTGTTTTTGGAGGGGCTTTCCGATGACCACGGACGACGATCCGTTTGGCCTAGAACCGGTACGCATTCCGGTTACCGATGTGTTCGATCTGCACACCGTCCCCCCGCGCGAGGTCAAAGCCGTGGTGGAGGAATACCTGGCTGAAGCGCACCGTCTCGGGTTTAAGGCGTTACGAATCATCCACGGCCGGGGGATTGGGGTGCAAAGGGAAATGGTGCGGGGAGTGCTTGGGCGGACCGAATTCGTCGCGGATTTTCGCGACGCACCCGGCGAGGCCGGTGGCTGGGGCTCGACGATCGTCACGCTCCGCTAGCCGCCGCACCTGCACAGGCTAGCCTCAACGGCGTATTGGGTGCCTTTTCAGGGAGCACAGCGCGGGGAACGGGTCTGTGACTCTCCCGGGCGCTCCGGTCAGCGGCGGAACCTGCGCTGCATTTCAACCTGGAGGCGGTTCTTGTCGTCGTCCGGATTCGGCCCCGCAACGAAGATCGTGAGTTGCGTACTATTCTTGCCATCGCCGAGACCGCACACCATTGCCGCCCTGGTGTTCCCTTTGACGGCTGTAGCCCAGCGATCGCCGCTTTGCTCGACCGCGTAGCCAACTTCGCCGAAAGCCGCGGTCATATGGGGAACGCACTTGTCAAGTGAGCTCGGAATCATTATTTGTATAAAGGAAATGGCAGGCTGAGCAAGGCATGGCGAAGCCAGGCTGGAGACTGCGATCGTGCCTGCAAGAATCAGCAGCAGCGCTTTGGCGACGGTGATCGGCGTCATTAGTTTCATCGGTTTCTCCTATCCTCGGAATCAAACAACATTCCTCTCTTGGACTCTCTTGTCCGGCTTAGCGGCGGACCCGATATTAACACCGGCTGAGGTAGCCCAAACGTCCAGCCGAATCGGTTCACGGTTTTTGACACGCAGGACGAGGGGACTCAGCGAAAAAGCCAAAGCTCCTGGCCATTCAGCCGGTATTTCCATTTTGGACCCTAAGGTCCGATTCAGTATAGACCAAACAGCCCTCCCTTGGTCTCTCGAAGTTGAGTTTTTTCTCCGGGAGCCGTCTTGGCTGCCGCGGCAAAGATTCAAAGCGGTAATGCAATATTGACGGACCACCAGGTCGTTTACTATTGAACAACCGCGGACGCGATGACATCCTCCACTTCAGGCCTTTCATGTTCTGCGCGAGATGCAGGATCGAGCTGCCGGCGGGAAGTCTGTTCTGCAGAGATTGCGGCCAGCCGCTGAGCCTCTCCCAGGCGTCCGCACACGTTCCCGCGGCCCCGCCTCAGGCTGCATTTCGACAACCGGTTCCCACTGGGGACCTCAGACCGCCCGCGTCTCTCGCACAGCCATCGGCACGGGCAGGGCCACCGCAGGCCACGGCTCCCGAGCAGGCCGCGGCTCCCGCCCAGGCCGCGAAGACCAAGCCGTGGCGGATGGTCCCGCTCATGGTGGTCAGCCCCGGCCAGGTGCTGGCGCGGAGCATGAGTGAGATTTCGTGGCCCTTCGCCCTCGGTGTATCGGGTGCGGCGTTTGCGCTGTTCTTCTTCCAGACTGGGCTCGACCGCTCGCATGTCAACACCCTCACGATGGTGCGTAGCGCTCTGCTGGCTTTGCTCGGGACAGTCTACGGCACGGTGGGCATAGCGGCCATCGGACTGGTGGCCTGGGCGCTGTCCAAGTTCATCGGGGGCGACCAGCAGCCGGGCTGGCGGACAAGCCCGCCAACATGCCGTGGCTCGGCAATCGGCAACTGCTCATCCGCCTCGCCTGAGGCTGCGAACACCAGCAAAATGTTAGGTCAGGGTAGTACCGTGGAAATCGAGGCTAGCCGCCGCCCGGCCTAACAACCGTATTCAATCGAACATGAAACCGCCAAGCACCGGGGCTAATGACTTGAATCGGCGACGCTTCCCGATCCATCATGGGTTGTCTTACTGGGTGGAGGCCGACAGTGCACAAGTGGAGTGGTAAGGGAAGCTTCGCACGGATTTGGGCGTCCCCGGCTACTTGGTTCGCCATCGTGTTGCTGGCGATGGCGGGCGCGCAGGTCGCCTCGGCGCAGGGAACCATCACCAGCCTGAGCCCTTCTTCCGTCCCCGCCGGCAGCTCGCAATTTAACCTGCTGGTCACGGTTGCAAACCTGCCCGGCGGCATCCACACGGTGTATTGGTCCGGCCAGGCGTTGCCGACTTCCGACGTGAACTCCAGTCAGGTGCAAGCCGTGGTGGCGGCCGCCCTGGTGGGGGTTCCGGGTACGGTGGCCATCACCGTGCAAGCCCTCTCCGATGTCCTCCTGAGCACCCCGCCAGCGACCTTCACCATCACCGGGCCCATCATCGCATCGCTCCAACCGTCATCCGTCATAGCGGGCCACGCGGCTTTTACCCTGACCGTCAATGGATCCGGGTTCACCGCGGTCAACGGCTACCCGGTCGTGTACTTCGGCGGCACGTCCAGCTCGGCTGTGCCCACCACGTTCATCGGCAACACCCAGTTGCAGGCGGCAGTTCCGGCCGCGTTGGTCGCCAGCCCCGGATCGGTCCAGGTGACGGTGCTCGACCCGGACGGCTCCGTGTCGCCGGCCTTCCCCTTCACCATTGTGCAACCCCTGCGCCTGGTCCCGCAGTCCATGCCGGGCGGCGTGGTGGGCTCGTTCTACGACTTCACGTTTCAAACCACCGGCGGCGCCGCGCCTCTGGTATTTACGGTCGCCGGGTTGCCTAGCACCTTGTCGCTCAATCGTGCGACCGGCGAAATCTCGGGCACGCCGGCACAGGTGGCTACGTATCCTATCTCGCTCACGGTGACCGATTCCACGGGACAGACCGCCAGCGGGCAGTACTCGCTGAGTGTGTCTCAGCCGCAGATCCCGCCCTTGCAATTCACCACCTTTGCGCTGCCGGCGGGACAAGTCGGGGTGGCCTATATGGCAGTTATCGGGGCCACCGGCGGAGTCTCGCCCTATACATTCAGCTTGGCCGCCGGCAGCGCATCGCTCCCCGCCGGGCTGACATTGTACGGCAGTGCCATCGCCGGCACGCCCACCACGGTGGGAACCTCCAAGTTCACCTTGCAGTTGCAGGATTCCGCCGGCACGACCGTCAGCCAAGCCTTCACTCTGCCCATCGCGCCGCCGCCCTTGACCATCACCACCGGCGCCCTGAGCAACGCTACGGCCGGAACCCCGCTCAGCATCACTTTCAGCGCCACGGGCGGGTATCCGGGCTATACCTTCAGCGCGAACCTGGCCATTCCGGGCATGACAGTCAGCGGCACCGGCACGCTGGCGGGCACGCCGACGACTCCCGGAACTTACCTTTTCACGGTGATCGTCAAGGACAGCACCGGCACGACGGCCAGCAAGATTTTCAGCCTCACCATCCTTCCGCCGCCGCTCGCCATCCTCACCGCCGCACTGCCCAACGGACAGGTTGGGGTGGTCTATGCGGTGCAATTCTACGCCATCAACGGGCAGCCGCCCTACGCGTGGGCGGCCAGCGGCGCGCCGGCGGGCCTCGCCATGTCGGGCGCCGGGTCGTTCGGCGGCACGCCGGCGGCGGACGGCCCGTTCACCCTTACTGTCACGGTCACGGACGCGGCCAACAACCAGGCCAAACAGAGCTTCCCGCTGACCATTGCCGCCGCGCCGCTGGTGATTAACAGCGCGATCTTGCCGGCGGGCGTGGCCGGGACGGCGTACTCGGCAACGCTGTCCGCCAGCGGCGGCGACGCTCCTTACACCTGGACGGTGCAAGGGTTGCCCTCGGGCATCACGGCCTCGGCGGGCGGGGCGCTGAGCGGCACTCCCGCGGCGGCCGGCAATTACACGGTGACGGCCACGGTTACCGATTCCAAAGGCGTCACCGCCTCCCGGACCTACAACCTCACCATCACCGCCGCGCCGATCGCCATCACCACGGCGTCGCTACCCGGCGGCACGGTGGGATCGCCATACTCGGCGACGCTGGCCGCTTCGGGCGGCGCCGGATCGAATCGCTGGGCCGCCACCGGCCTGCCTTCCGGACTGACCATGTCCGCGGGCGGAATCATTTCCGGCACGCCCACCGCGCCGGGCCTGTCGGTGGTGGCGGTGACCGTGACCGACGCGGCCGGCACCGTGGGCGTGCAGACTTTCACCCTGACCGTTGTGCTGCCAGCCACGCCGGCCGTGGAATTCAACAGCCTCCCGGCGACGGCGAACCCGGGCACGCAGCCCCTGGTGCAAGTGGGGATGGCGTCGGCCTATCCCTTGCCGGTGACTGTCACGCTGACGCTGACCTTCACGCCGGATTCCGGCGCCGACGATCCCTCGGTGCAGTTCTCCACTGGCGGGCGCGTGGTGGTGATTCAGATCCCCGCGGGAGCCACCGCGCTGACGGGCACTGCCGCCCTGCAGACCGGAACCGTGGCGGGAACCATCACCATTGCCGCGCAACTCTCGGCCGCAGGCCAGGACATCACGCCCACGCCGGCTCCCAGCCAAACCATCCGCATCATAGCCGCCGCGCCCGTCATCGGCAGCGTGACGGCCATCCGCACGGCCAGCGGCTTCACCGTGACGGTGATCGGCTTCTCCACGCCGCGGCAAGTCACCCAGGCGGCCTTCCTGTTCGCGGCCGCGGCCAGCGCCAACCTGCAGACCACTTCGTTGACGATTGCCACCACCAGCCTGTTCTCCACGTGGTACTCGAGCGCGGCGGCGTCGCCCTACGGCAGCCAGTTTTCCTTCGTGCAGCCGTTCACCGTAACGGGCGACACGACGGGCATCACGTCGGTGACCGTCACTTTGACCAACGCCCAGGGGACCTCGGCGGCGGTGACGGCCAATCTGCAGTAGTTGTGGGGCCGGTCGGCAATCTGCGGCCGATTGTTAACCGGCCTGTTCGCGCTTGCACAGCACCGCCCGACGCAGCTTGGGTCGCACGGGACTTTACCCTGCGCCAGCCCACGCAGTTTGGTTGCGGCTATGCTGCTCCGCGGGCCAGGCGATTCGCGCGCGCTTCGGGATTTTTTCACAGCTCCCTCGCGGTCGCGGTTCCGTGGCGAGCCGCAATCCGCCGGCCGCAATGCCAAAACCGGACGATGGTCGAAATCGACACACCGGCCGAGAATGGAACTTCCGAATGTGATGGGCAGACTATGATCGGATCGCGCGTTTCAGAGGAGCGCCCTCCCGGGATACAGGAAGGAAGGCGCTCCTACGTAACGGAGTTAGTTGGATACCTATTTAGACGCCGGCCAGCCCGAAGGGTTATGGTTCCGATAGAATTTATTTTCGGGGTCTTGTGAGTTTCAACCTCTTTCACTTCTTCCTGGTAGCCGCGCTAATCGCCGTGAATGGTTTTTTCGCGGCGGCCGAGGTGTCGTTGTTGTCGGTACGGCACTCGCGCCTGCGGCAGATGGCGGAAGAAGGGCAAGCCGGTGCGCAGGCGGCGCTCAACCTGCTTTCGAATCCCGGCCGGCTGCTCTCGGTCACGCAGGTAGGGGTGACGTTGGCCAGCCTGGGATTGGGTTGGGTGGGAGAGAACGCGCTGTACCAGACTTTGGTGAGCGTGTGGCATCCGGCCGCGACGCCGCTGACCGCCAAACTGCTGCATGGCGCGGCCTTTGTGGTCTCTTTTCTCATCATCAGCTTCTTTCACGTGGTGCTGGGCGAGGTGGTGCCGAAGAATCTCGCCATCGCCAAAGCGGACCGGCTGGCGGCCCTGGTGGCTCCCGCGCTCCTGGTGTTCTACCGCCTGTCGATTGCCTTCGTGGTGATCATCGAGCGTTCGGCCGGCGCTATCACCAGGCTGCTCCGTCTGGGCGGATCGGCGCCCGGCGCCGGTCATTCGGCCGAGGAGCTCAAACTCATCGTGAGTTCCAGCCGCGGGCTCGGGTATCTGCCCGAGGTCCAGGAGGACATGATTCACCGGGTGCTCGATTTCGGGATCCTCGCCGTGCGCGAGATCATGGTGTCGCGCAACGACATCGTCTCGGTGGAGATCAACGCTTCCCTGGATGAGGCGCTGCGCGTCATGGCCCAGACGCAACATTCGCGCCTGCCGGTTTACGATGGGGCGCCCGAAAAGATCGCCGGCATCCTGCATTACAAGGACCTGCTCCAGGTGTGGCTGGAGCGGCGGCGCGCCAACCGCGCCGGCCGGGCTGCCCCGCCGTTCCACATCTCCAGGCTCATCCGCTCGCACCTGGTGGTCCCCGAGACCAAGCCCCTGTCCCAGATGCTGGAGGAGTTTCGCCGGGGACATTCGCACATGGCCATGGTTGTGGATGAATTCGGCACGATTGTCGGAATGCTCACCGTCGAGGACGTGCTCGAACAATTGGTGGGACGGATCGAAGACGAACACGACGAGAAGAGCCAGCCGCTTCCCATGGAAGCGGGCGAAGTGGAGTTGGACGGCACCACGCGCATCCGCGATCTGGCGACCGAATACGGGATCGAAATACCCGCCGACGGCGGTTTCGAGACGCTGGCCGGTTTCCTGCTGTTCCGCCTTGGCGAGATCCCCCGCGCCGGCGCCGCGGTGGACTTCGACGGCCGCCGCTACACCGTCCTCAAGATGGACCGCAATCGCATCGCCCGCGTGCGCATCGAAAAGCTATTCCGGTGACAGGGTGCGTAACTCCAAATTTCCAGATCCCCGAGGGCGGTCCCCGAGCCGGGTCCCGTGCCGGCACGGCCAGCCACCCAGCGAATCTCGAGGTGATGTAGCCTGTCGCCGAAATAGACGGTAGAATTGGCTGACATGGTAGGGTACGACGCCAAGGCGGCCCGATGCACCTGGACGGCGCTGATCGTCCTGCTGCTGGCGTACCTGGTGTACCTGATCCGCGCCACGCTGTTCATCTTCGTTCTCGCGCTGCTGTTCGCTTATCTGCTGTCGCCCCTGGTCAACCTGATCGGCCGCATCCTCCCGTCCGGCAAGACGCATACGCGCGCTCCGGCGCTGGCGGTGGCCTACATCATCCTGGTTGGAGTGGTGGTGCTGCTGGCCATTCAGTTCGGTACGGTGGCTGTCCGCCAAGCCGAAGCGCTGGCCGTGAGCTTTCCGCCCATGATCAGGAACACGGTTACGAGCTGGCAGAACGCCCGCACCGGCCTCGAGAGCCTGGACGCCTTGAAACAACAGGCCATGGACGGATTCCAAACCAAAGTCGCCGAGTTGGTCTCCACCTTGCCCTCCGCCAGCATGAGGATCGTCGCGGCGGTCAGCAACCTGATCTACGTGGTCATCATCCCCGTTCTGGCCTTCCTCTTTTTGAAGGACGCCGAAGCCCTGCGCAGGCACATCTTGGAGTTGGTGGCGGACGAATCGCGCCGGGCGGTGATCGAGGACGTGATCGCCGATATCCACGTACTGCTGGCGCGCTACATGCGGGCCCTGGTGGTGCTGGCCGCCGCCGCCTTCGCCGCCTACGGAATCTTTTTCGCGATCCTGGGCGTTCCCTACGGCGTGCTGCTGGCGGCCATGGGAGGGATGCTGGAGTTTATCCCCATGATCGGTCCGCTGGTGTCGATCGTCATCGTCACGCTGGTCGCGGGAATCGCCACCGGCCACTGGATCGCGATCGTGATTTTCATGATCGCCTTCCGCATGGTCCAGGACTACGTCATTTCGCCCCACCTCATGGAGCGGGGCGTCGCCATCCATCCCTTGCTGGTGCTGTTCGGGGTGTTCGCCGGCGCCGAGATCGCGGGGATTCCCGGAACCTTTCTCTCGGTGCCGGCGCTGGCCATGGTGCGGATCGTCTATGTGCGCGTCCGCAAGGCCGGGCAGGCGCGGATCGCAACCTCCGGCGCCGGGACATGACGGGCCGCGCCCGCGGATCGACTCTGCTGGCGCTGGGGGCGCTGCTGGCGAGCCCGGCGCGGGCGCACGTGGTGAGCATGAGTTCGGGGGACCTCACGGCGACCGGCGCCCGCGCGCACTACGAGCTGCGCATGCCCCTGTATGAACTCCCCCACGTCGCCCATCCGGAGACCGCCCTGCTGGCGCACATCCGCTTTTCGAGCGGAGGCCGCGACGCGCGGCTGGCCGCCCACGCCTGCTCCAGCGATGCGGCCCGCGCGCTCTATATTTGCACCGCGGACTACGAGTTTGCCGCGCCGGTGGAACAGCTCGACGTGGAGTGCACGTTTCCCGCGGTGGTCGGGCCGACCCACGTCCACGTCTTGCGCGCCCAACTGGGCCCCGAACCCGGCGGCCGGCGGGACCAGGCGGTTTTCGATCAAACCTTCGAACGCGCCACGCTGCGCTTCCGCCCGCCCACCGCGGCGGAGATCGCCATATCCGAATTCTGCGCCGGCGGCTTGCGGGCCCTGGCCGGCGTGGTGCAGATCGTCTTTCTGGCGGCATTGGGAGTGGCCGCGCGCAGCCGGCGGGAACTGTTGGCGCTGACGGCGATGTTCCTGGCGGGACAGGCCGCCTCGGTGCTGGGGGTGCCGTATACCGCCTGGCAGCCGGCGCCGCGGTTTGTGGAAGCGGCGGCCGCGCTCACGGTGGCGTATCTCGCCATCGAGGTTTTGGCGCTCCCTAAAGCCGGATCGCGCTGGCTGGTGGCCGGAGTGTTGGGCGTCTTCCACGGTTTGTTCTTCCACCTGTTTCTGCGGAGCACGGGATACCGGCCGGGCTGGGTGCTGGCCGGCGCAGCGCTGGTGGACATCCCGTTGATTGCGTTTTTCGGGTGGGGATTCGCGCGCATCGCCCGCGCCGCGAAGCGCTTCCACCCAGTGCAAATGGCGGCGTCGGCGATGTTCGTCTTCGGGATGGTGTGGTTCGCGCTGCGCCTGCGCGGGTAGGACAGTTGACCGCTATGACGCCAGCCACCCGCGCTTGCGACGGAACGGAACAGGCTCAGCGGACCGCCGCAATACCCGCGTTGGTACAATGGACCGGACTGTGTTCCCTTCAATGGCGACGGCATTATCCAGCGCAAGAACCGAGCAGACCGGGTACAACCCTCTGGGGTCCGTTTGGGAAGGAGAAGACGCGGAACTCCTGGAGCGGATGCTGGCATTTTATCCAAGGAAGCGGCCGAAACGAATTCTCGATGCCACAGTGAACGGTGGACGGTTTTGGCGGGACAGCAAGAGGCCGGTCTACGGGCTCGACCTCGACATCGCGCACCGGCCGCAAATCGTCGGAAACAACACGCAGATGCCGTTCGCGGATGCGGCCTTCGATGTGGTGGTGTATGACCCTCCGCACATCCCGAATCAGGGCAGAGACAACCGGAAGGACTTCAATGTGCGCTTCGGGCTGGTCATCCGCTCGGCGAAGGAGAACCAGTACACTTTCGCTCACACCTACCCGCCGTTTGTGGCGGAGGCCTACCGGGTACTGAGGCCAGAGGGGATCTTGTTCTGCAAGATCACCGACTACGTTCACCACCATCGCTACCATTGGGCACACTTGGATTTTATCGACGCCGCAAGGAACGCCGGGTTTCGCGCCTGCGATTGCATTATCAAAACCCGGAAGGGCCCGATCGTCGATCCCCGGTGGAAAACGGCTCATCACACGCGGAGACAGCACTGCTACTGGCTGGTATTTCGGAAATCGAATGGATGCGAATGACCTGCGGCCAACGGAATCCGCGACGAGTTGGCTCAAGTTGAGCCAATCAGAGCTTCGCATCCTATTGAAACCAAACGCCCTGGTTCAGGAGTGTTGGCTCAAGTCGAGCCAAGGACCCTTTGGTACGTCTCATACGCGGCCTTGCCGAACATGACGAAGACGACCCGCTCGAGGCGCGCTTCGGGCTCCTCGAAGTGCGCCTTCACTTCGGCGATCGCGATGCGCGCGGCCTCCTCCATCGGGTAGCCGTAGACGCCCGTGCTGATGGCCGGGAAACTGATGGTGCGGACCGCGCGCTCCTCGGCCAGCGCCAGGCACTTCCGGTAGCATGACGCCAGCAGTTCCGGCTCGCCGTGCCGCCCGTCGCGGTAAACTGGACCCACCGCGTGAAACACGTATCGCGCCGGCAGATTACCCGCGCTGGTCGCCACCGCGCTTCCCGTGGGACAGCGGCCGATCCGCAGGCGAATCTCGTCCAGTTCGCGCATGATCCCGGGACCCGCGGCGCGATGGATCGCGCCGTCCACCCCTCCGCCGCCCGCCAGCGCGGAGTTGGCCGCATTCACAATGGCGTCCACCGGGATGCGGGTGATATCGCCTTCCTGCAAGACAAGAGCCATAAGCCTTCAGCTTACAGCCATCAGCCTTCAGCCATCAGCCTTCAGCCTGCCGTGCGCTGGGGAGGCTGGAGTGCGCGCTTCGCGGCGAAGCCCCTCGACAGCCGCGCGACGGGGGAAGAAAACTGCTGGCTGACGGCGTCCACCGGGATCCGGATAATGTCGCCTTCCGCGAGCACAAGAGCCATCAGCCTTCAGCTTACCGTGCGCCGGGGAGGCTGGAGTGCGCGCTTCGCGGCGAAGCCCCTCGACAGCCGCGCGACGGGCGAATAAAGCTGCTGGCTGATGGCTGACGGCTGATGGCTATGAAAGTGTGAGATGATTCACTGTTACGCGGGAGGTCCTCATATGTCGAAGAACTTTTTGATTGCGGTTGGTATCGGCATCGCGTGCGTCGCGATCGCCGTGGTGGGCATCCTCTTTATGCAGCGGGGCGCTCGCGTCGGTGTGACCGGGCAGGTGCTCAAGGTGCGGACCGCGCCGCTGGACGAAAACTCCACCATCGTGGTTCTGGATTTTCGCGTGACCAATCCCTCCGACTACCCGTTTGTGGCGCGCAACGTCACGGCCATCTTCGAAGACGCCTCGGGGAACCGGACCGAGGGCATCACGGCGTCCGAGATCGACGCCAGGCATATCTTCGAAGGCATTCCGGTGCTGGGCGAGAAGTACAGCCAGACGCTCATCGAACGCGACAAGGTGACTCCCCGCGGCACGCTCGACCGCATGGTGGCGGCGCGCTTCGACATGCCGGAAGCCAAGCTCCAGGGCCGCAAACGGTTCGTCGTCAAGATCGAAGAAATCGACGGGCAGGTGTTCGAAATCTCCGAGAAGTGACCTACCGCCGCAGGACCGCGTGGTTCGGGTCCAGCGTGACCTTGAGCGGCGCCTGCTTCAGCGCGACCGAAAACGTGGCCGGCTCGCTGGAGGTGCGGACCCATTCGGTGACCGTGTTGCCGCGCGCGACTTGAATTTCCACCGGCACCGACACGCTGACGTTGTCGTCGGCGTCGGTTTGCGTAACGGTCCCCGTCAGGCGCAGAGCCGGCGCCGTCCCCTTGACGGTGTACGCCAGCTTCAGAGCGGGGACGCCGGTTCCGTACACCCACTGGTCGAAAAACGCCTCCAGCTTCGGATCGTCGGTCTTGGGCAGGAAATTCGCGGCCAGCAGGCGGAACTCCTCGGTAGTGATGTCGGCGTGGTCGTAGCGCTGCATTGCGGCGGCCAGCATGGCGAAGAAGCGCGCATCGCCCATGCGCCGCCGCAGCATGTGCACGATCCAGGAGCCCTTTCCGTAAGTGATCGAGTTCGAGGCGGCGGGAGACAGCGAACTGGACAACCGCGAGCCCAGCACGATGGGGCCGGCCGACTCCAGGGTCTGTCCGCCGTCGTCCTTTTCGAGCAGGCGCGCGCGGTACGAATCCAGCATCACCTCCATGGCGCGCGGGCCCTTGGTCTTCTCCACGTACAGCAGCGCCGAGTAATTCGCCAGCGCCTCCATCAGCCAGTTGTCGCGGTAGGTGGCCGCGGTTACGCGGTTGCCCCACCACTGGTGGGCGGTTTCATGGGCTTCGATCACGTCTTCCAGAAACAGCTCCTGCGATTCCGCCACCGGAGCGCCGCGCGCGGCCGGAAGTTGTTTCAGATAGGCCACGGTCGGCAGATAGATCAATCCCGGGAAGCCTTGCCCGAACGACCCGGGGATGGGCGACACCGTCAGGTGCGGTAGCGCGGGCGGACCGAATTTCGACGCCATGAAGTCCATGGCGGACGCGATCTCGGAAGCCAGGCTGTGCAAACGCTCCAGCGGATCGGGCGGCGGAGGGGGCGTCACGCGCACGTTTTCGATGGACGTCGGCTTGCCCAGCCGCAACGGCGGCGGCATGGGTACGACATCCACCGGGCGCGGGAGCAGCGCCTTCTCCAGGGCGCGGTTGGCGCACACGTCCACCACGTACCCGCCGCGTTCCAGGCGGGCATGCGCATAGTTTCCCAGGTTGAAACCGGCCATGCGAATGGGGGCGGAAGTCCGGCGGCGCGTGGTGCGCCATTCGCCCTCGGTGCGGTCCTCCACCACGTCGCCCGCCGTCACCAGGTCCAGGTCCTTGGGAAACCGGAAGCGCAGATCGTAGTCGGCGAACTGCAACCCGTGGACCGGATACCAGTTGCCGCGCGCGGTCACGAAGAAGACCCGGTCGCCGGCATCCACGATCACCTTGCCCGAGTGGTGGAACTCGAACTCGTATTCCCGTCCGGCGTGCAGCGGCTGGCGCGGCGCCACCAGGAAGATGCTGTTGCCGTCGCGCGCCAGGTTGCCGCGCAGCGAATCCCGCTGCAGCACTTCGGCGGGCTGGCCGTCCACGCTGGCTTCGGTCACCTGCATGGGCGTGGCGATGTCGAAGGGGACCGCCGGCGTGTCTTCCACCGTGGTTTTCACTTTGACGCGCGTGACGGCGGTCAGCACCAGGCCGGCATCCACCGTGGCGTCGATGCGATACCACGAGGTGAGCAGGCCGTGTTTCGGCGGCAGCGGGCTGTTGCGGGCCGAGCGTGCGCGGAAGCTGGTCCAGGTGTCGTAAAACGTCTGGTTGTTGCGCGTCACCACCTGGGCCGCCAGAATCTGTTCGGGATTGTCGGGGTCGTAGACCACGTCGAAGTTGCCCAGTTTGGAACTGGTGAAGAGCGCCGCCAGGAGGTCGCCGCGGCGCGGACCTCCCAACAGGTCGAGCGTCAGCCGCACCTGGAAGCTCTCCGCCAGGTTGTGCAGAATGGGGTTCCAGCGCTCCGCCATCAGCGCGCCCATTTCCGGCACTTTCCGGATACCTGGATTCTGCGCTATCTGCGCGGCCAGGGTTTCGTGCTGATTGCCCGTGAACAGCAGCAGGACGGTGCGGAAGTGCTCGTCCATGTTGGGGCTATGGATGTAGGTGGCCAGCGACTTGCGCTCGGCGCGGTCGGGGGGCATGAGCAGGACTTCGCCATCGCCTCCATCCGTTTCGGCCGAGAAGACCGCGGCGATCGGGCGGCCGGCCACCGGGCGGCTGAAGATCAGGTATCCGTCGGTGAAGTAAATTCGGATGTCCTCCTTCGCCAGCGTGAGGTCGCGGACGCGGTAGCACTCCGCGGGATCGAATTCGCCGTCGCGCACCGCGCGCGCCACGTCGGCCGCCGAGCCCGCCAGCGCGGGCCAATTGGGAAGCAGCGCGAGAGCCAGGAACCATCGCTTCATGCAACTAACAGTCTACTGTAGCCCGCGCCACTATACTGGATATGATGGCGGGAAAAGGCGCCTGGAAAAGCACGGCGGTGTATGCCGGCCTGCTGGCTGGGGCGCTGGCGGTGGGCTTCGCGGGCGCCTGGATCTTCGGCGCCCCGCTCGACCGATCCGCCTACGACTTCATGTTTCGCCACTACCGCCCCCAGCCGTGGACGCCGCAATCCGCCATCCTGGCCATCGACGAGAAAACCCTGTCCGCGTACGGGGGCATTCGCGGCATCCGCGCCGCGCTGGAGCGGGGGCTTCCAATTCTGAACGCCGCTTCTCCCAAAGTGGTGGTGGTGGACGTGATTCTGGCGGACCGGGGCGCCGATCCAAAGCTCGATGCCGCCTTGGCCGAGGCGTTCTGCGCGACCCCCAACCTGGTGCTCTCGGCCGATTCGGTGCGCGACGGTTGGGATATGCCGCTGCCCGAACTCCAGCGGTGCGCCGCGGCTATCGGCCACGTCCACGCGGCTCCCGACGAGAACGATTCCATCACGCGCGCCATCCCGCTCGAAAAACATGAAGGCCAGAGACGCCTGTGGGCGCTGGCGCTGGAGGCGTACCGCTTGAGCCGCGGCGCCGAGATCCAGGAAGACACGGCGGCCGGCACCGGTCTGGATGTCGGCGGCGCGATCGTCCCCATCCCGTACGAGGGAGGCATGTTCCGCCGCCCGGGAATGCCCGACACCACCGGCCGGCTGATGCGCGTGCGGTTTCTGCCCCGGCCGGAGGTGATGCCGCCCATTCCGCGCGTGTCGCTGAAAGACCTGATCGACAAGCCGGTGCGGGCCTTCGAATTCACGGGCAAAGTGGTCTTCGTGGGCGTCACCGCGGTCACCGAACTGCATGACCGTCTGACCACGCCGATCTCGCCGGACACCCAGACCAGCGGCATCGAGATTCACGCCAACGCTTTCGAGACGCTGGCGCGGGGCCTGTACCTTATCGATGTCCGCGACGACCTGGAATTCCTGTTCTGCCTGGCCATCGCCATCGCCATGGGGCTGGCTTTTCGCTACTTGCCGGGCTGGTGGGCCTACTCCGGCGGCCTGGCGGTTCTGGCGGTGGCGTTCGTGGCGCCCTACCTCTTTTTCACGCACTGCATGGTCTTTCCCTTTGCCGCGCCGGTATCGGTGGCGTGGTTCTCGTTTGTCGCCGCCGCGGCTTACTATCACCTGGTGGTCCGCCGCAACTGGCACATCGAGCTGGCTTCCCGCACCCGCTACCAGCAGGCCATGCAGTTCGTGACCCACGAGATGCGCACCCCGCTCTCCGCCATTCAGGGATCGAGCGAGCTGATTTCCCGCTATCCGCTCACCGAGGAGAAGCGCAAGCAGGTGGCGCAACTGATCCATTCGGAATCCAAGCGGCTGGCCCGCATGGTGGAGGTTTTCCTCAGCGTGGAACGGCTTTCCGCCGGCCAGATGGAGCTGAAACGCGAGAATATCGAGGTGAAGCAGATGGTGGACCTGTGCGTGGAGCGCGCGCGGCCGCTTTCCGAGCGCAAGCACATCACGCTGAATCTGGAGCCCATCCCCGAGGACCTGCGCCTCACCGGCGACCGTGAACTCATGGAATATGCCTGCTACAATTTACTTACCAACGCAGTGAAATACTCGCCCCGCGAAACCGAAGTTACGGTTTCCGGCTACGGCAGCGATGGATATGTCCGGATCGCGGTGAAGGATCGGGGCATTGGAATGGATCAGAAGGAAGTCAAGCAGATCTTCCAGAAGTTCTATCGCACCAAGAAAGCCGAGGAATCGGGCGAAGCGGGCACCGGAATCGGACTGTCCATCGTCCAACAGATTGTGGAACAGCATGGCGGCCGCATCGACGTGGTCAGCCAGCCGGGGGTAGGTTCGTGTTTCACGCTGGTCATGCCAGCGGCTATTACGGAACGATCTTGATGCAGAAATTACTATTAGTGGAAGACGATCCGGCGCTGCAGTTCACCATCCAGACGGCCCTGGAGTCGAATGGATACGCCGTGGACGCCGTTTCCACCACCGGCGAGGCTATGGCGCGGCTGGCCGACGCGGCCTATCCGGTGGTCATTTCCGATATCTATATCGACGAGCGCACCGGGCTCGACGTTCTGGTAGCGGCCAAGCGCAAGGACCCGGAGTGCGCGGTGATCCTGATGACCGGCCGCGGCACCATGGAGACGGTGATGGCGGCCACGCGCGGCGGGGTGTTCGATTACATCGCCAAGCCGTTCGACCTGGACGTGATGCTCAACGCCGTCCAGCGGGCCCTGGCGGCGCGCAACGGGGGCGAGGCCGAGGCCGAAGAGGAGGAACTCCCCGAGACCGAAATGATCGGCAACTCGCCGGCCATGGTGGAGATTTACAAGGTAGTCGCGCGCGTGGCGCCCACCGACGCCACCGTGATCATCGAAGGCGAAACCGGCACCGGCAAGGAACTGGTGGCGCGCATGATCTGGCGCAACAGCCGGCGCGCCAACCAGACCTTCCAGGTTGTGGATTGCGGCTCCATCACGCCCTCGCTGCTGGAAAGCGAGCTGTTCGGCGCCATGCGCGGCGCGTTCACCGGCGCCGACCGCGACCGCGTGGGGGTGTTCGAAGCCGCCAATCGCGGCACCGTGTTCCTGGACGAGATCGGCGAAATCGAGCAAAACTTCCAAGTGGCGCTGCTGCGATTTCTGGAGGGCCGGGAAATCCGCCCGGTGGGATCGTCGCGGTCCAAGGAAGTGGATGTGCGCGTGATCTGCGCCACCAACCGCGACTTGCAGCGCCTGGTGGACGAAGAGAAGTTCCGCGAAGATCTGTGGTACCGCCTGAACACCGTCCGCATCGCCATTCCGCCGCTGTGCGAACGGCGCGGCGACATCCCCCTGCTGGCGCGCTTCTTCGCCAACAAGTACAACGGCAAGTACAACCGCGACGTGAAGCTGATGGATTCCGGCCTGAAGATCCTGCAGGACTACACCTGGCCCGGCAACGTCCGCCAGTTGCAGCACCTGGTGGAGCGGCTGACCATTCTGGCCGACCGCATCGACGCCGAAGCCGTGCGCAACGCCCTGACCGTGATGGAATCGCGGGACAAGCCGGTGGAGACCCTGGCCGACGCGGAAGAGGAGCAGATCCGCCGCGTCCTGGCGGCCACCGGAGGGAACAAGAGCAAGGCCGCGCAGGTTCTGGGGATCGAGCGCAAGACGCTGTATCGCAAGCTGGAACGGATGAAGATTTAATAGCCTTCAGCCTTCAGCCGTCAGCCGTCAGCTCTTCGTGCGTGCTTGAAGTTCCCGAACGCGCTTCGCGGCGAAGCATCCCCGCGGTTGCGCGACGCGCACAATGAGCTGATGGCTCTCCAGAAACTGCTGGCGAGCCACTGATTCCAGGTTGGTCCAGACCGTCTTATGTGGGGCAGGATGGCATCCTGCGGCGGGTTGGCAACCCGCCTTTTCGCCGGCCAGGCCGATTGCCAATCGGCCGCAGGTTACCAACCTGCCCCACGTCTTCGTCCTCGGTTTCAGACCCTTTGGAGCGCGCCCCGGCGCGGTCCCCTGCTGATGGCTGATGGCTGACGGCTGTATTCGACCCGCGAAAGTTTCTATAATGGCGGCGATCCTCATGGCCTACCGGTTCATGGTTCTTCTCTTACTCGCCGCTATGCCTGCCACGGCACAGTCCCGCGCGGCGATCGATACCAGTTGGCTTCCCGTCACCGATGCGGAACGGAGCCTGGCTTCTCCCGTGGTGGAAAAGAATGCCGGCGTCGAAGCCCTTTTTTGGACCATTCACGTTCAGGACGAGCCTACGGGCGATGGCCGGGAGTTGGAGCGCGTCTTGAATCACTATGTGCGGCTGAAGGTCTTCGACCAGAAGGGCGCGGAGAAAGCCGCCACGCTGGATATTCCTTTTGAAGAAAAGGTCTCCATCCTCAACCTCGCCGCCCGCACCATCAAGCCCGATGGAACGGCGCTCGAACTGGCCAAGGACGCCGTTTTCGAACGGGAACTGGTGCGCGCCAGCGGAATCCGCGTCAAGGTGAAGTCGTTTGCCATGCCGGGAGTGGAACCCGGCGTCATCGTGGAGTACCGCTGGAAGGAAGTGCGCCCCGGAGTCAATCTCTACATGCACCTCGAGTTGCAGCGCGAGTTTCCGGCGCAGCGTGTCACATACTACGTCAAGCCGTTGCCGCATGCGTACACGCCTTACATGCGCGGCACCCTCCTGCAGATGGGGTTGCGCGCGTTCAATATCGCTCCGCCCCCATTAGAACTGGAGCCCAACAACTTCAACTCCCTGACGGTGGAGAACATTCCCGCCTTCCACTCCGAGCCCATGATGCCGTCGGAACCCAACGTGCGGCCGTGGGTGCTGATTTATTATTACGACGGAAGGACGCAGGACCCGGACAAGTATTGGGCCAGCGAGGGAAAGAGAATCTACGACGAATGGAAGGAGCCCTTGAAGATCGACGACGAGATCAAGCGCGCCGCGGAGGCGGCGACCGAGGGCGTCAGCGGCGAGGAGGATAAAGCGGCCGCGTTGATTCGCTATATCCGGAAGAACCTGCGCGAGTACTCCAGCCGGCGGGTGACGGCGGAGGAACGCCAGCGGATCGCCGAGGAACGCCGCAAGGGCCACCGGAACTCCATCGAGATTTTCAAAAGCGGCATTGGAAACTCCGGCGAGCTAAACCTGGTGTTCGCGGCCATGGCCTCCTGCGCCGGGCTGGACGCGCGCCCGGCGTTCCTGGCGGACCGCACCAGCCTGATGTTTCATAAGGAACTGACCGACACCTATTTCCTGCACAAGTCGGATATGGCGGTGAAGATCGGCGATTCCTGGAAACTGTACGAGGTGAGCGGCTCCACGCTGCCTGCCAGCATGATCCCGTGGCGGGATGAGGGTGTAATGGTATTGGTGGGCGATCCGAAGACGCCGCGATTCGTGCAGTCGGCCATTTCGCCGCCGGAAGCCAGCGCCACCACCCGCGCGGCGCACATGACGCTGGCCGAGGATGGGACTCTGGAGGGCGACGTGGAGGAGTCGTACACCGGCCATGCCGCCGCTACGCTGCGCGGCGAGATGGCCGGAAGATCCGAAGGCGGCCAGCGGGAAGTGGTGCGCGGGACCATCCGCAAAATGTTCGCCACCGCGGAAATGTCCAAGATCGTAATCGAAGGCCTGGACGATGCCGAGAAGCCGCTGAAGGTCCGCTACCACGTCAAGATGCCCGGCTATGCGCAGCGCACCGCCAAACGCATACTCTTGCAGCCGCTCCTGTTCCAACACGGCAACGCCTCCCTATTCAGCGCCACCGAGCGCCGTCACGACATCGAATTTCACCACGCCTGGAAGGAATCCGACCGAATCGATATTAAGTTCCCCGCCGGATTCGTCCTGGATAGCGGCGATATACCGCGCGGATTGGATTTCGGCAAGCCAGGGTCTTACGCCGTCAATATGACCTTGCCGCCGGGTAGCAATGTACTGGTGGCCACGCGGGAGTTGACCTTCGGCAAGGACGGCAACGTCATTTTCCCGCGCGAATCCTATCCCCAGCTCAAACTCATTTTCGACGAGATTCACGACCGCGACAATCATGTCATCGCATTGAAAACGGCATCCGCGGAGAATACCGGGGCCGGGCAATGAGGCTGCTGCCGCTGTTTCTGTTGGCCGGCGGGCTTTTTGCCGGCGAGGAACTGCCCGATTGGGCGCGGCAGGCGGTGGATCAGCCCGCGCCCAAACACTCCAACACCATAAAGACCGTGGTCTTGCTGCGCGAGGAAAGCGTCGCGGTGGATGCCGGCGGCACGCTGAGCATGCGCGAGCGAGGCGTCATTCGGATCGCGCAACCGGGCGCGGGATCCCTGTCGGCCAGCCGCTCCTACAATGCCAAAACCGGCCGCATCCGCGATTTTCGCGGCTGGCTGCTCTCGCCCGACGGCACTGTGACGCGCTTGGGCAGGGACCTGATTCTGGATATCGCGCTCTCCATGAACGAGACTTACAACGAGTCGCGGGCCAAGGTGCTGGAACTGGGAGCCCGCAAACCGCCGGGATCGGTCTTCGCGTATGAAGTGACCGAGGAAGAGAAAACCATCTTCACGCAATACTATCACCGCTTCCAGGAAAGCGCGCCGGTGGTGGTTTCGCGCTTCGTTCTCTCTCTGCCGCCCGGATGGGAAGCCCGCGCCAGCCTCTTTAACCACGAACCCGTGGAGCCGCAGGTGGCCGGAAACACTTACACGTGGGAACTGCGCAACCTGCCGCCGATCACGACCGAGCGGTACGGCCCGAACCTGAACTCCCTGGCGCCGCGCCTGGGCGTTTCCTGGTTTCCCGCGGGCGAAAACAAAGCCGGACTGAAGGCGCTGAAGGACTGGACCGATGTTTCGTCGTGGCTCTCCGCATTCGTGGATCCGCCGGCAGACCCGGGCGACGCGGTCCGCGCCAAGGCCGCCGAACTTACCGCCGGCGCGCAAACCGAGCTCGAAAAAATCCGCGCCATCGCGGCGTTCGTGCAGCGGGCCAACTACGTTTCCATCCAAATGAATCTGACGTACGGCGGCGGCTACGCTCCGCATCGCGCCGAAGATGTGCTGGCCAAGAACTACGGCGATTGCAAAGACAAAGCTACGCTCATGCGGGCCCTGCTGAAATCGGCCGGCATCCCTTCGTACCTGGTGGTGATCCATGCTTCCGACCGGCATTTCGTGCGGCCGGAATGGCCGTCGCCCTTGCAGTTCAATCATGCGATCGTAGCGGTATGCGTCTCTCCCGAGACGGTGGCGCCCACGGTGGCCGACTTTCCGGGCCTGGGACGCCTGTTGATCTTCGACCCCACCGATCCAGTGACTCCCGTGGGCGACCTTCCGCGGCACGAGCAGGCTGCCAACGCCCTGGTGATCGCCGGACCGTCAGGCGGCCTGCTGAAGATGCCGCAAACCCCGGCACGCAGCAACCGCATTGAATCCACGATCGAAGCCACGCTCGACGCATCCGGGCGCCTGGACGCGCGCGTGACTCGCACTTACTTCGGAGAGGCCGCATCGTCGTTGCAAGGCATAATTACCGAACGCGGCATCGACGAACTGCGGCGCAGTTTCGAGCGGTCGCTCGGAAGCCGGCTGGGAGGAGTCACGGTGAAGCAGGCGGAAACCTCGGGCCGGATCGAGGAGGGTCACCTGCAACTGACCCTGGAATTCGGCGTGGACCACTTTGCGCAACTGGTGCAGGGTCTGGCGATCGTCAAACCGGGCGGCCTGGCTCTGGGCCACGATTACACATTTCCCGCCGGAGAGCGGAAGATGCCGCTGAGTCTCTCCGGAGAAATATATAAGGACACGGTGCGGCTGAAGGTACCTCCCGGCTATACGGTGGATGAATTGCCGGACGCGTTGAAGTTAGACAGCCGCTACGCCGTCTACCAGGCAAGCTGGAAAGCGGACGGCGGCGATGTGCTTTTCGAGCAATCGCTGGAGGTCCGCGGTCTAACGATTCCGGCTCGCGAATACGCGACGCTTCGCAGTTACTTCGAAGGGCTCGGCGGGAAGCAGGCCGCGCCGGTGGTGCTGGCGAAGAAGAAGTAAGACTGAACGGGATACAGGAATCCTCAATGGAAATCCCCATAAAGCCCGCCCAGACGCACTGGCGGACACCGGCCTTGGCGCTGGCGCTGGCAGCGTATTTCGTCTATTTCTGTTGGCCGTCGCTCGGCACCCACTTCGCGTCCGACGACATGCCGAACATCGCCAAAGCCTGGAGTCTGCCGCTCTGGCAGGTGGTCTTCGGACCCTTCTTGCCTTGGATGCCGTTCTATCGCCCACTGCCCAACTGGCTTCTGCTCCCTGTCTTCGATGCGTTCGGTTTTAACCCGGTGCCGCTTCGCGTGGCGATGTTGCTCTTCGTCCTGGCGAATGTCTTCCTGATCTACGCCTTGGCGCGCCGCCTGGGAAGCGGTGAGTGGGCCTCGTGGATCGCCGCCCTCATC
>Ga0326728_10003654_pt1 | contig 47109 bp, 35 predicted proteins | sample MB3enrmetagenome_FD_207602 | JGI IMG/M metagenome (GOLD analysis project Ga0326728, IMG submission 207602) | Lab enriched peat soil microbial communities from McLean, Ithaca, NY, United States - MB31MN | ecosystem: Environmental > Terrestrial > Soil > Wetlands > Peat | place: USA: New York...
GCGGCCCTGGATGTAGGGGCGCCCCTGGTGGGCGCCCAGGCCCACGACGAGTGCGGCCCCGCGAATGAAGAGCCCTCTCCCGAGGGGAGAGGGTGTCAGGCTCCGGCGGTGTCATCAGTCCGTCAGTTGACGGAGTGAGGGGTTTTTCCCTCGCCCAGAACAAAAACGTCTGTTAAATGCGCCGCGATTGCGGCGGGAGGGAGAGGCGCGACAAAATTCTGGCCGCCATGAGAGGAATCAGGAGCAGAATGTCCGTAGGAAACATAACTAGCCCATCGCCCGGCCCGCGCGCCGCGCGAGAGCGCCGTCGCGGCTCACCCGCTCCCCAGGGAGAGGCTTCTTGACCGAGATTTTGTGCGGAGAGAACGAAAAAGCAAAGGCCGCGGCCCTGCTGCCTTATCGAGGCACTGAGGTTCTCGAGTGGGCTAGCCTTTGTTTTCATCAACATTCCCGGATCGTTCGTTGGTTTTCTCTGAATCCGCGCGCCGTAGGGGTAGGGCTTGCCCTACCCTTGTCGTGACGAGTGGAAACGCGGGTGGGACGGCAAGCCGTCCCCCTACAGAAGCGTTGTCGTGACGAGTGGAAACGCGGGTGGGACGGCAAGCCGTCCCCCTACAGAAGCGTTGTCGCGACGAGCGGAGGTGCGTGGACGGCAAGCCGTCCCCCTACAAAAGCGTTGTCGCGACGAGCGGAAGTGCGGGGACGGCAAGCCGTCCCCCCTACGGCAGGGCGGTTATCGACGGATTGGTAGCCGCCCTCGCGGTTGACGTCTTCGCCTGGAGGTGCTAGAGTCGCACGCCATGAAAATGACACGCAGAGAATTGTTGGTTGGGGCAGCGGCGAGTTCGCTTGCCCTGATTTCGCGTAAGACGATCACCGAAGGCTTGGGCTTGGGCGCACCACCCCCTACCCCCTCCTCGACCGAGGAGGGGAGTAGTTCCCCAGGCGGGCGCTTGAAGATCGCCTTGATCACCGGGATCATGTTCAAGTACGCGCACTCGCAGCATTTTGTGGATCGTTTCATGGAGGGTTACGGCTGGAACGGCGCCTGGCACAAGCCTCCCATGGACCTGGTTTCCCTCTATGTGGATCAGGTGGGTCCGGACGACATCAGCCGCGAGCGGGCGGCGCGTTTCCCCTCCTTGAAGGTCTATCCGACCATTGCCGAGGCGTTGACGCTGGGCGGCAGCAAGCTGGCGGTGGACGGCGTAATCCTGATCGGGGAGCACGGCAATTATCCACGGAACGAGAAAGGGCAAACGGAATATCCCCGCTACCAGTTCTTCCAGCAGATCGTCGGCGTGTATCGCTCCAGCGGGCGATCCGTTCCGCTGTTCAGCGACAAGCACCTCTCCTGGAACTGGGATTGGGCCAAGGAGATGTACGATACTTCGCGGAGCATGGCCTTTCCGTTCATGGCCGGGTCGAGCCTGGCGGTAACCTGGCGAATCCCTTCGGTCGAGATGCCCCTGGGTACGCGCATCCGCGAAGCGATGTGCGTTGGATACGGTGGCGTCGACAGCTACGACTTCCACGGTCTGGAGACGATCCAGTGCATGGTGGAGCGCCGCCAGGGCGGCGAGAGCGGGGTGAAATGGCTCCAGGCCTACCGGGGCGAGAGCTTCTGGCAGGCCTGGCAGGACGGCGTATGGTCGCGCGAGTTGTGCGAGGCGGCGCTTTGCCGCAGCCATACGCTGACGCCGGCGAGAGAGGGTTTCAACGACATTTTCCCCACCCTTGACGATATGCGCCGGCTGGTTAAGGACCCGGTGGCATACCATTACGAGCACGCCGACGGTCTGAAGTGCACGTTGCTGCTGATGAACGGACTGGTGCAGGATTTCAACTTTGCCGCCAACGTTGAGGACCGGAAGGAGCCTTTCTCCACCCAGATGTATTTGCCTATGCCGCCGGATCGCACCACCCTGGCCAACTTCTTCAGTCCCCTGGTCAACAATGTGGAAAAGATGTTCCTGACGGGCAAGCCCAGTTATCCAATCGAGCGCACGCTGCTCACCACCGGGCTTACGGCAGCCGGCGTCGAGAGCCTCTACCGCAATCAGGCGCGCTATGAGACGCCGCACCTCTCCATTCGGTATCAGCCGACGCGGGAATCCACCTATTGGAGGACGTGAAGACAGGTGTCAGGAAAAGCTATCAGCCGTCAGCTATCGGCTTTCAGCAAGCAGACGGCCAGAAGTTCATTGAAGGATTGAGCCCGCGGAGCGGGCGGCAGCGCGTAGCCCACGGCGCAAGCCGTGGGTTGGCAAACCGCACCCTCACCCCCGTCCCCTCTCCCGCCCGGCGGGAGAGGGGTGCCGAAGGCGGGGTGAGGGCCATGCAACCCAGGGCTTACGCACTGGGCTACACTATGCCGCCCGTGACGGGGCTCCGAAGAACTGGCGCACGTGCGAAAGACTTTCCTGACGAAGTTGTGACTCAGGACACTCGGATTTGTTTGCTGAGAGCTGAGAGCTGAAAGCCGATAGCTATTGAGAGCTGACAGCTGACAGCTATTCGGGAGATATCATGAAGCAGATCGCAGTCATCACCACGGTGTATCGCTACCTCTCGCACGCGCAACACATGGCGGACCGTTTTCTGGTGGGATATCCGCACAACGGCGAGTGGCATCGCCCCGACATGAAAGTGGTTTCGTTGTATGTCGATCAGAAGCCGCCCGACGATCTGAGCGCCCAGCGGGGTCAGGAATTCGGTTTCCGCGTTTATCCCACGATTGCTGAAGCCCTGCGCTGCGGCGGCGACCGTCTGGCCGTCGATGCGGTCTTGATCATCGGCGAGCACGGCGATTATCCGCGCAACGAGAAAGGGCAAATCCTTTACCCCCGCTACGAGTTCTTCCAGCAGTGCGTGGAGGTGTTCGAGAAGGACGGGCGGGCTGTGCCGGTCTACAACGACAAGCACCTCTCCTATAGCTTCGAGAAGGCGAAGTGGATGGTCGAGGCCTCGAAGCGCCTGAAGTTCCCCATGCTGGCGGGTTCTTCACTTCCCGTCACCTGGCGCTTGCCGGACCTTGAATTGCCGCTTGACGGCGAGATCGAAAGCGCCCTGATGGTGGGCGAGGGCGGCTCGGACGCGATGGATTTCCACGCGCTCGAGGCCATGCAGTGCATGGTCGAGCGGCGCAAAGGGGGCGAGACCGGCGTGAAGGCGGTCCAGATGATCGAAGGCGAGGCGGTCTGGAAAGCCGGAGAGGAAGGGCGCTGGTCGAAGGAGATGCTCTCCGCGGCACTTTCGCGCAGCGACACGCCGCTGGGGTTGACGCTGGTGGATGGGAGGACTCAGGATCTGGTGGGCAGCGGCGAGCTGCCCAAGCTGGTCAAGAACCCGGCCGCTTATTTTATAGACTACAACGATGGCCTACATACGACACTGCTGATGCTTGACGGCGCGCTCAAGGATTTCAATTTCGCCGCCCGCCGGCGCGCCGCGAAGGACATTGTCTCCACCCAGTTCTTCCTCTCGCCGGTTCCCAATGTCACCTATTCCGCCTGCCTGGTGAACAAGATCGAGGAGATGTTTCGGACCGGCCAGGCGCCTTATCCGGTGGAACGCACGCTGCTGGTGAGCGGGGTGCTCGAGGCTTGCCTCACCTCGCGCCTCCAGGATCATCGGCGCCTGGAGACGCCGCAGCTTTCGGTGCGTTATCACGCTCCCCGCGCTTCGCAGTATTGCCGGGCCTGAGATGTCGGAGCGCGGCTCCCCTCCTCTCTGAGGAGGGGATCGAGGGGTGATGGTTGCGACATCGGTGCCTGACCGTTGAGACGACCACCCCCAGCCCCTCCTGAACCCAGGAGGGGAGCCCGAGTTCCCCTCCTCGCTGAGGAGGGGAGCACGGGGTTGTGGGTATGAGAGTCCACAACCGAAAATACATGAAAGAGATCAGGAGAGGGCTGAGGCACTCGTTGACGCCCGCCGAACCCGCGCTGTGGAAAGCCCTCAAGGGTTCGAAAATTGAGGCCAAGAAGTTCCGGCGACAACACAGCATTGGAAATTACGTTGTGGACTTTTACTGCCCCGAGTGTAAGCTAGCCATCGAGCTTGATGGAGAGAAGCATTTCAACTCAATCGCTTCGGAGTATGACCTGCGCCGCAACCAGTACTTGAACCGATACAACGTTCGCGTGCTCAGGTTCGAGAATCGTGCAGTATTTGAGCACCCGGATGGCGTGCTCGCTGCGATCAAACAGCACCTGACCGTCCCGCCGACCACCCCCGGCCCCTCCTGAACCCAGGAGGGGAGCCCGAATTCCCCTCCTCTCTGAGGTGCTCGGGCTCAGTCGTGGGCGGCTGGGGCCCAGGAGGGGAGCCCGAATTCCCCTCCTCTCTGAGGAGGGGATCAAGGGGTGGTGCAGGCCGCAACGGGTTCCGAAGAGGCAGCGCAAACACGATCGATTTCCCTGGCTAACGCCGCGCCTGAAAGCGGTTTGGAAACGTAGCCGTCCATGCCGGCAGCCAGGCATCTCTCCTGATCGCCCCTCATTGCGTAAGCGGTCATGGCGATGATTGGCCGGTGTCTGGTAGTCCCTTTCTCTCTTTCGCGAATTGCCGCCGTGGCCTCGAAGCCGTCCATATCAGGCATCTGAACGTCCATCAACACCACGTCGACCTCGTGCTCGTCGAGCGCTTGCAGCACGGCGCGCCCGGTTTCGGCCACGAGCACGGAGTGGCCTTGCTTCTCGAGCAGTCGCACCACCAGCTTTTGATTCACGGGGTTGTCTTCGGCAACCAGGACTCTCAGCTTCGACCCCTCCTCGCCCAGGCTGCCTCCGGCGGTTCGTGGCGCTTCTCCCTGGTCCGTGCGGCGGGGGACCGTGACGGCGGATTCCTCCGACCGGGGCTCGCACAGGGGCTTCGCAGCCAACCCTACCTGCACCGTGAAATGAAAACGGCTGCCTTCCCCGGGCTGGCTCTCCACCCAGATTCGACCGCCCATCATCTCCACCAGCCGGGCCGAGATGGTCAGGCCCAGCCCCGTGCCGCCAAACTGACGACTCGTGGAACTGTCAGCCTGGGAAAACGCCTCGAAGATGGAGTTCTGCTTTTCAAGAGGAATGCCGATCCCGGTGTCGCGCACGCGGAGATGCAGGACAGCGCCGTTCGCCTGGTGTCGCCCCAGTTCCACCTGCAATTCCACCTCACCCCGGCTGGTGAACTTGATGGCATTCTCCAGCAAGTTGCCCAGGATCTGAGCGAGCCGGGTGGGGTCCGCGACAACTTCTTCCGGCACTTCGGGGCACACACTCCAAATCAGCTTCAGGCCCTTCAGTTGGGCGCGCAGGGACAGTGGCGCAATGATGTTGGCCAGGCTCTCGCGCACGCAGAAGGGTGTGGGGTCGAGGTCGAGTTTCCCCGCCTCAATCTTGGAGAAATCCAGAATGTCGTTGATGACCGTCATCATCCTGTCGGCGGAGAGTTTCGCCATCTCCAGGTACTCGCGCTGCTCCGCCGTAAGATTCGTATTCAGCGCCAATTCGGTCATACCGAGCACGCCGTTCATGGGCGTGCGGATCTCGTGGCTCATATTGGCCAGAAATTCACTCTTGGCATGGTTGGCGGCCTCAGCGTCCTCTTTGGCTTTTCGCAGCTCCAACTCCGCACGCTTGCGTTGGCGGATGTCATGGGCAATGGCTGCCGTTCCGATGAAATCCCCAACGCTGTTGTTGAGAGGAGATACCGTCACGGAAATGTCGAGGCGCGCGCCGCCTTTTCTGACCCGCGTCGTTTCCAAATGGGAGACTATCTCTCCTAGCCTGGCCCGTTGTAGTATGCGTGACACTTCATCCTTCCGGTCGGCCGGAACGAGAATGGAAACGTGCTTTCCAAGAATTTCGCTGCTCGCATAGCCAAAGAGCGCTTCTGACGACTTGTTCCAACTGACGATGCTTCCCTCGGGATCCGTGCCGTAGATGGCGTAATCCGAAGACTCAACGATGCAAGCTAGGAATCTCTGCGCCTCCTGGGCGCGCTTGCGCTCGCTGATGTCGTGGGCAATCGTCGCCGCGCCCATGACTTCCCCCGCGGCAGATTTGATCGGAGAAACAGTGAGCGAGACGCAAAGCCGGGCGCCGTCTTTTCTCATCGGCGTCGTCTCAAAATGGGAGATCTTCTCTCCCTGCATCAATCGGCCCAGGATATGGCCTACTTCATCTTGCCGGTCGGGCGGGACGAGAGTGGAAACGTGTTTTCCGAGGATTTCGCCGGCGCCATAGCCGAAGAGCGCTTCCGCCGCAGCATTCCAACTGACGATCGTCCCGTCAGGCGTGGTGCCAAAGATGGCATAATCGGAGGACTCGACGATGCAGGCCAGGAATCTCTGCGCGTCCTCGGCGCGCTTGCGCTCGGTGACGTTGCGGAAAATGCCGCGCGTGGACACTGGTTTCCCATCCACGAACTGGAAGTCGCTGCTGCCCTCTACCCAAATCGTCTCCCCGCTCTTGGCGACGACTTCGACTTCAATGGTTCCGACCTTTTCTCCCGACATCAACCGCTGGAGAAGCCCGCGGCAGCGCTCCCGATAGGCAGGCTTGACAATGTCGAGAATATTCAGGCTCGCGACTTCCGCTTCGCTGTAACCCAGGGTCTCTCGCCAGGCGGGATTGACGTGGAGGATCCGGCCCTGCGCATCCACGCACTGGATCAAGTCGTAGGCGTTCTCAAACAAATCGCGGTACTGCTCCTCCAGGGCAAGCTCGCGCTCGTACTTGAGACGGAGGGCCTGGGTTTGCAGGCGGACACGACGCCTTAACGCTGTAATCCAACCCAAGGCCAGCAACATCACCACCCCGAGAAGACTGAGGGCCAGCAGCGCGTGGCGCGGTGTCCACCAAGAGGGCAATTCCAGAACCACGACGTCCGCTGGGGAACGGAGTAGAATCTCGAATCCCTTCGGCTCGTGATTTTCATCCGCTTCGACCACCAGCACTCCCGTCAATCGCAAGACACTTCCTGTGCGCAACGACGCAAAGGGGTCACTGTTTCCGTCTGTCCTCAAAACCGCTCTGAAGTTGACCGCGTCCGCCTGCAGTTCCAGCCCTTCCTCTCCCGGACGCGTGGTGCGGTTCAGCAATCGCGCCGAGAGTCGGATCAGGTCAGCGTTCTGGGTGCCGACGGCTAGTTTATCGGGGTCCACATCAACCGGCTCGGGTGGGGGACCGTCCCCAATCTTACGGAAGATCGCGTCGCGCATGATCGCTGAGAAATTGGTGAGGGCGGGGAATCCCGTCGCTTGAATCTGATCGCCAGGTTTCAGAGGAGTTAATTGGGTTGTGTGGATGAGCAGCGCCCCGTCACTCCCGCGTATGCAGAGGGACTTACCCACCTGTTGAAAGGTCACGACACCTTGGACGTGCACGCGGTGCGTAAAGGCCCCATCGAGCGTCAGCCGCAGAAACTGACCCATGGGGCGCACGGGCGCAGACCACATAGCTGGTGTTGGCTTCTCCAGAACCTGTACGTCGCTCCAGCCTGGCGTCAGCACCTGGAATCCGACCAGCCGAGTGCTGCTTGAATCGTAGACGCCGGCGACCACTCCTCGCACGCGTACCTTGCCATCGACAATGTCAGCCGGCAGCGAGAGGTAATTCAGTACGAACACGCTGCACTCGTACGCCCCTGAGAAAACGTTCAGTATCAGTCCCCTATCACGCTGCGAAACCGAGCGCACCACGCCTTCGAGTTCGATCCACTGGGAGTCGAGCCTGCCTGAGGCGAGTTCGTCGCCGGTAGCTCTCTGGGGTCTGGGCATGGGAGCGTCGCCCAGGCTTCGAAATTGGGCATGCGTGATGTCCGGCGCGAAATCGCCGACGTTGCTGAATCCCTCGACTTGCACCGATTCGCCGCTATGCAACGCCGGCTTGGTTTTTCCTGGGTCAACCCAGATGCCCCCGGTGGAATCCTGGATGAACAAGTCTTGGGTGTCCCAGTTGTAATAAGTCACAACTCCATGAAGGCGAACCGGATAGCTTCGATGTGCCTCCTCGATGGTCAAGTTCCTGACCTGGTCGACGTGAGTAAGGGTGGGCAGCTTACTGGGCGCTGGCTTGATGCCCAAGGCGGCAGCGGCCCTCCATGACCCTGTCAGCAGCACGAAGGGTAAAAGGGTGGCGACGCGCAGCCCGGCACAAGCTTGCTTCCGCCTCGACCGTGGCCAAAGCACAGGCCTCCGCAGGCGTGAACGGCCCCGGAAGTTCACCGCGGGCTGAACTAGGATTTCCCGGAGACACCACTCCATGGATTCGTGTCTCTCCCCATTCTTTATCGGCGCTTATCACCAATTCTTAACCGTTCCCTTCCTGGGGAAGAGCTGTCGGATACGACTTGCTTACAGATTAACGACTTTCATAGCTCGTTCCGGATACCGGTCCCCGGCCGTTCCTCCCTTGGGTGCGGCCGCGTTGAGGCGAGCCAGGTCATCAGGAGAAAGCGTCAACTCCAAGGCGTCGATGTTCTCGTCCAAATGCGCTCGACGCGTAGTGCCGGGGATAGGTACGATATCCTCGCCCTGTGCCAGCACCCAGGCCAGAGCTAATTGCGACGCTTTGCAACCTTTTGCCGCGGCTAATTGCTCCACACGGCGGACAATTTCCAGATTGTGTGCCAGATTCTCGCCCTGGAAGCGCGGATGGTTGCGACGGAAATCCTCGGCCGTAAAGTCTTCCGGGGCCTTGAAACGGCCGGTCAAGAAACCACGGCCCAGCGGGCTGTAGGCCACAAAAGAGATTCCGAGTTCCCGGCAGGTTGGGAGAATCTCGTGTTCGGGATCGCGGCTCCAGAGTGAGTACTCCGTTTGCAAAGCCGAGATGGGGTGGGCGCGGTGCGCGCGCCGGAGGGTTGCGGGTGCGGCCTCCGATAGGCCCAAATACCTTACCTTGCCTTCCTCGATCAACCTCGCCATCGCCCCCACCGTTTCCTCGATGGGTACCTCGGCGTCCACGCGGTGCTGGTAGTACAGGTCAATGGTCTCAACGTTCAGGCGCCGCAAGCTGGCTTCGCAGGCCATACGCACGTATTCGGGCCGGCCGTTGATTCCCAGGAAGCTGCCGTCAGGTCCTCGCACATTACCGAACTTGGTGGCGAGCACGATCTCGGTTCGACGGCCTTTGATCGCTCTCCCCACCAACTCCTCGTTATGGCCCGTCCCATACATATCCGCGGTATCCAGGAAGTTCACGCCCCGGTCGAGCGCCAAATGAATCGTCTCCACGGATTCCTCTTCGTTCCGTGGCCCGTAGAACTCCGACATTCCCATGCATCCCAGACCGATAGCAGAAACGGTGAGGGGGCTGTGACCAAGTTTCCGATGACGCATTGAGCTGTCCTCCGTGGTTTAAGAGCTGCCTTGAGCCGCCGGTCGGCATTTCCCGTGCTTTGAAGACGTGTAGGGGTAGGGCTTGCCCTACCCGGGATGGTGCAAGATCGATCCAGCAAGGGGACGGCAAGCGGTGCCCCTACAATCGCATTTTCAAACCAGGGCACCCAAACTAAAGTATCATTGGGGTCGCTTCTGCTCAAGCGTTGCGCGCGAGCCGGAACTCGCCCATGTGCGTTTGCGTACTCTCTGATAGAAAGATATGGAGGATAGCCCAATGAGTACAAGTCCCCAATCCCCGCGCCCTCCCATTCCACCACAAGCTCCGCCTCCCCCGGTGGCGCCCCAGCCGCCGCGGTCGGGGAGCAACATCATTGCGATTGTCCTATTGGTTTTGGCACTAATCGTTTTAGTCAGTGGCATCGTAGTTTGGACTGGCTTGAGGTTTCTTTCCCACAATCTCAGCGTGCAGGTCAAGGAGAGGGGAGGGAGCCAAAAGGACGTCGCAATCAACACGCCGGTCGGTTCCATGGAAGTTCATCAGGATGTCAGCGAGGATAACTTGGATTTGCCTATTTATCCGGGCGCGATCCGAGTCAAGAATAAGGATTCAGCCACCGTAGACTTCGGTTTTGGCGGCGAAGCAGGCGTGCACATCATGGCAGCCAGATTCGAAACCACAGATTCCGCGGAAGCTGTCAGGTCGTTTTACAAGGAGCACCTGGGTAGCGCGGTCACGAAATTCACCGACCACGGCTTAACAGGAAAGAGCTCATTCGAAATCAAGAACAAGGACCTCGAAAAGGTGGTGGAGATTGAAACCGAGGGAGGGAAGACCGTAATCAAACTGGTTCGGATCTCCGTCGGCAAAGGCGAGAGCAACTAGACCCCTCCCACGAACCAAGGTCCGCCGACTGACGCTCCGAGTGGTCAACGGCACACCCCACTTCCTTCAACGTCCAGGCATATTCTGCCTCGCTGCCAGGCGGGCCACAGGCTGCCCTGGCCAACCTGATGAGGGTCCAGGAAACGTTTTTCGCTTCGCAAGCGTCCAATCATGGGGGGCTAAACGCGGAACTGAACAGGTAGATTCCTGCACGGGTCCTCGAGTTGGGACAAACGACTGCTTATGATCATGCGGAAGCTCAGGGCCCGGGCCTTTACACTGCACGCGATGGTGATCAGTACGTTGTTGTTCGCTTTCCCCCTGCTGGCACAACAGAACCCTTCGCCCGAGACCACAACCTCGCAAGCTCAACCCAAACCGGATGAGAAGAGTGCAGCGAAGGACAATCCGCCTAACCAGGAACAGAAGACTCCAACCCCGGCGCAGAGCCCGAAGAACGACCGGCTTTTCTTTGTCTTGCCGAACTACCTGACGGTTGAGAATGCCGGAAAGGTTCCACCTCTTACGACGCGGCAGAAATTCAAGCTGGTGGCCCTGGGAACCTTCGATCCGGTTGAGTATCCCTACGTGGGTCTTCTGGCCGGAATCGACCAGGCTGAAAACGCGGACCCCAGCTACGGACAGGGTTTCAAAGGCTACGCGAAACGCTATGGCGCCGCCTTCGCTGACACCACGATTGAGAACTTCATGGTGGGCGCCGTTTTCCCGTCCCTTCTCCACCAGGATCCACGCTACTTCCAGTCGGGCAAAGGGGCGTTCTGGCACCGCGCCGGCTTCGCTGCATCGCGGATCTTTGTTACTCGAACGGACTCCGGCAAGCGCCAATTCAACTATTCCGAGTGGGCAGGCAGCGCGATCGCCGCAGCCCTCTCCACAACCTATCATCCGGCGCAGGACCGTAATGCCGCGAGCGCCGCCAACGTTTGGGTAACGCAGTTGTGGGGTGATGCGCTGTCTTTTGAGATCAAAGAATTCTGGCCTGATATTAAGCGCAAGCTGCATCATAAGAATTAGCGGCGGCCCTCGCTTCCCGAGGTCGGACGTCTGGGTTTCCAAAGCCGCCTAATTCTCCCGAAGACTCCTTCCTTCCCGGCAATCTGATATCATCTCCCTTATTGGGGCATTCAATACCGTCAGGGAGGTCCTATGGAATTTCAGCAGCGTGTGGCCCTTGTAACCGGTGGAACAGGGGCGCTGGGCAGTGGGGTGGCGCTGGATTTGCTCAAATCCGGCGCCCGTGTCGCCGTTACTTACCGGTCGGACAAAGAGTGGGCCGCCCTCGAAGCCCGGGCAGGCGAGCACCGTCCACGTCTCACTGGCGCGGCAGTGGATTTGGGGCAGGCCCGGGATGTGGAACGCCTGGTTGAAGGCCTCCTGGCGAACTGGCAGCGCATCGATTACCTGGTGGCGGTGGCGGGTGGCTTTGCAGCCGGAAAGAGCTTCGAGACCGATGAAGAGACGTGGGATCAAATGCTGCAAATGAACCTCCGGTCTCTCATCTCCTGTTTGCGCTCCGTCGTCCCGGTCATGATTCGGCAGAACTTCGGCAGGATCGTGACCGTCTCGAGCGGGTCGATCCTGCGTGGCGGAGGCGCAGGCATCGCTGCCTACGCCGTCTCGAAAGGGGCGGTTCGCCAGCTTAGCGAAATCCTGGCGGATGAGCTGAAGGGCTACGATATTCACGTGCACTGTATCCTGCCGGGAACCATGGATACGGAGGCCAATCGCCTCGCCATGCCCAAAGCGGACTTCTCCAAGTGGGTGAGGACCGAAGAGGTGGCCGGCGTTGTCCGCTTTCTCCTAAGCGACGACGCTCGCCCCGTGCGCTCCGCCGTCGTGCCCGTGCTGGGCTCGACGTAGCGTAGACCTTCATTTCGGATTGAAAACTTGGCCGGAGGCCGGTATAATAAGGGTTTGCACTTGTTGCGAGGAGTTTCATGAAAAACACTATTCACCCCAACTATCACCCTGTGACCGTGGTCTGCGCCTGCGGGTACACGTTCAAGACGCGCTCGACCTATAAGAGCGACGTGTTGCACCTGGAAATCTGTTCCCATTGCCATCCGTTCTTTACCGGCAAACAGAAGATAATGGACAGCGCGGGCCGTGTGGAACGCTTCCAGCGCAAGTACGCGGACTTTAGGAAGGCCGCCGCCACCGCCGAAGCAAAGGCGGCGGCGCCGAGCAAGTAGGATATCCTAGTCTCGCTGTGTCGCCTCGAACTAGGTAGCGCGGACCCCCGATTTTTGGGGTCCGCAGTTTTTTTTGGGCCCCTTGGACAAGCCGCGAGCCGAAGGCAGGAATCGGACTCCACACCATGCCTGACCCTTACATCACCAAGCCGAAAGTTTACGTTGTCGGACGCCAAACCGTAGTACCCGAGGAAGTGGCTCGTTTTCTCCAAGACGAAGGTTTGGTGTTCACCACCGACGCGCCGGCCCCGGCCGAAATGCTCGCCGAAATCGCCGGGCGCACCTGCTATATGTCATTCGGCAAGGGGCGGAAATCCAACCAGGAGTACGTTGAGAACATCCTGGGCTCCAAACACGGCAGCGTCCTCGAGCACGCCGTGTGGTGCCTGCTGATTACCGGCGTAAGTCGCGCTCTCACCCATGAACTGGTTCGCCACCGGGCGGGTTTCAGCTACTCGCAGCTTTCGCAGCGTTACGTGGACGAGAGCGAGGCCAGCTATGTAGTTCCCCCGCTTTATCAGGAAAACGAAGAGTTGCGCCGGAAATGGCAGGCGACGATCGAGGTCATCCGCAAAGCCTACCTCGAACTGGGCGAAGCTACCGTCGAATACGTTCAGCAGAAGCGTCCGGAAATGGCCCCGCGCGACCGCCGCAAGTGGGCTCGCCAGGCGGCGAGGTCCATTCTTCCCAATGCCTGCGAGACCAAAATCTTCGTTACCGGCAACAGTCGTGCGTGGCGGCACTTCCTGGAACTTCGCGGCAGCCCGCACGCCGATACTGAAATTCGCCTGCTGGCCGTCGAGGTTTGCCGCCTCCTCAAACAGGAAAGCCCCAACATCTTCCGCGACGTCGAAATCGGCGCAGAACCCGATGGCATGCCCTCCGTGCGCGTCCAGCACTCCAAGGTGTGATTCTCACTGAGTCGTAGGAACCGCCTTTGGTGCGGGCGTCCCGCTCCCGCGCGCGGGCGGGACGCCCGCACCACGACCTTGGGCCGGCCCCCTCGACATCCATCACTCTGGGTGGGCCCAAGGCCCATGACCACTCAGGATGACATGTGGGTCAGACTCTCCCCAGAACCTCATCCACCGCTTCTTCCAAGACCCCAATGGACTCTCGCAGCGCGTCCTCAGGGATGCTCAAGGGAGGAGCGATCTTGATGCACTCTCCTGACGCACCTACAGGCGCAAACATCAGCAGCCCTTTTTGCAGGCAGGCGATGTTGATCTTCAACGCCAACTCGGGGTCGGGAGTCTTCGTCCCCGGCTTGACTACTTGGATCCCCGCCACCAGCCCTTTGCCTTGCACGCACCCCAGGACTTGGCGATGCTTCTGCTGGATGCGCCTCAACTCCGCCATGAGGATTTCCCCCAGTCGCGCCGCGCGTTCCACCAAACCTTCCTTCTGAATGATTTCAAGGCTGGCAATAGCCGCGGCCACCGGCAAAGGCGATCCGGAATGCGTGGAAGTCATCGAGCCCGGGGGATAAAGTCCCATGATGTCTTCGCGCCCGATGACGGCCGAAATGGGCAATGACGAGGAGATGCCTTTGCCGCAAGCGATCAGGTCGGGCCGCACACCATAATGTTCATACCCGAACATCTTCCCCGTGCGCCCGAATCCTGCCTGCACTTCGTCATAGCACATCACGATGTCGTGTTCGCAGCAGAGTTTCTCCAGCTTCTGCGCGTATTCCACCGGCAGGAAATCCGGTCCACCGCCTTGGTAGGTTTCCGTCATCACGCCGGCAATGTGTTGCGGCGCCACGCCTTTTTCCCGCAGCGTTTTCAGGAAGAGGTCAAACGAGGTGTCCTCATTCTTGTAGCCATCGGGAAACGGCACCTGCACGAAGCTCGGGTCGCGATCCACCATCCACTGCTTTTGCTTCTCCATGCCGCCGGCAAGCTGGGCGCCCATGGTGCGTCCATGGAAGGCATAGTCAAAGGTCACAAAGTACTTCTTGTGCGGCCCGTGTTTTTGCAGGCCGTAGGTCTTCGACAGCTTGATGCAGTTCTCGGTCGCCTCGCTGCCGGTGCTCATCAGAAAGACGCGGTACTTCCGCGGATCAGGGGAAAGGGCGCGGAGCATTTCCGTCAGCCGTGCGCGCCGTTCGTGCACGAACACGTAAGAAGCCAGCAGCCCGCGGTCGATCACTTCCCTCAACGCCGCGCGGATCTCCTCGCGTCCGTGCCCGGCGTTGGTGATGAGTACGCCGGACGACCAGTCGATCCAGCGGTTGCCCCACGGGTCACTGACGATGAAGTCTTCCGCCTTGTCCCACACGATGGGCGGCTGCCCTGCCATGGAGCGCGGCTCCGATCGGCCCAGCGATTCGAAAATGGGCAGTGACTGGGGCACCGGCAGTTTGGTTCTGATGCGGCGGTATTTCGTTTCCACCGGGGGGACTTCCACAGGTGTTAAATCGTAGACAGCCATGTTTCTCCTTCGACCCGCTCTCTTGTCTGAAATCTGAAATCTGGAACCTGAGATTTGAAAGAGACCACAACCCGCCGTGGATTCCCGACTTCGCGGGAATGGCATCTCGTTGCTTGTTATTCCACGTGCGAGTGCTCGCCGTAAACGATGCGGACGGGCGCCGCACCTTGAGTGATGGACTTGCGCGCGGCCTCCACCACCAACTCGTTGATGGAGCTATTGGCGGGCGTGGCAATCAGGCCCCGCGCATCCACCTCGCGCAGGAATTGCCTGCGGCGCTCCAAGGCCGCCTCGGGCGCCAAACCCGCTGTCTCTTCGGCCATGCGTTGGACGCTCTCGGTGATGCCCGCCACGGATTCATACCCGTAGCCGATCGGTTTATAGCCCGGGCCTTCCCAGGGGACAAACCGAAAGAAATCAGGACTGACGTAATTGTATTTCGATCCTCCCGGGCCAATGCCTTCGAGATAGGAGTAGGCCACACCCCGGTTGTGATCGTCGTGAAAGATGAGTCCCGTCTGGCCCTGCCCTTCGCAGTACATGATCAGCCCCTGGTCGTTGCTGCCCGCCGCGGCATCAGGGTAGCCCAGGCCGTTGACCACCGAGAGCAGCGCGCCATTCTCCCAGGTCACCCGTCCGTGCGACCACAGGTAAGCTTCGTTCCCGTTGGGAAATTTCCCTTTGACACCTTGAACCGAAACTTCCACCGGCTTCAGCCCGGTAATGAAGTAAACAAGATCAACATAATGACAGCCGATATAAGTGAAAGGGTCCGTGTTATTGCAGGTAAACCAGTTCTGAAAATTCGAGTGGCGATAATAGTAGGGCTCGATCAGCTTGGCCTCGCCCATAACGAATGCCCCAAACTGTCCCAGCCCATAACTCCGCCTCGCCACCAGCGATCGGCGGTCAAAACGCTTGTGATATTCGATGCCCACCAGGCGTCCCTTGTCGGCAGCTAACTTCTCGATTTCGACCGCCTGTTCGTGTTTCAAAACCAGCGGTTTTACGCACAGCACGTTCTGATCGCAATGCAGGGCGTGCCGCACCACTTCGTTGTGAAGATGATCGGGCATCGCCACCACCACCATGTTGCCCGGCGCCAACGCCGCGACCACCTCTTTGTAAAGCTCGGGGAACTTCCTCTCCGCCGGTTCTCCCAACGACGGATGCGGTGTGAAATCCTGCCCCGGAAATGCTTCCTTGAAATCTCCGCTCTCCGCCAGTGCCTTCAAGGGTGGGCTGTCCAACGCACAGATGTCGAGCTTGCGGACGACGCCCGTTCTTTGCAATTGGTATAAGGAGGGAAGGAGTAAATCATTGGTGATCATTCCCCCGCCCACGATCGTGACGTCAAGACTACTTCCGGATTGTGGAGTCACGGACTCCTCCTGTGATTGGCCGTAAGCTCAATGACAATCCACTAGACTACCATGGTGAGAGGGAAGACTCCACTCACAGTTCGCGCTGCTAGCGCCCGCTTCAGTTCGTCAATAGCGCCTTGCGGCCTTGGCGCTGGGCAGCGATTGCGCTCACCGTCGGCCGGGGTGTATATTCGATGCGACTTTGAGACTCCCGCCAGGGGGACTGTCTTGGCCAACGGCCACATGCGCCGAGGTGCACTTATTCTCGCGCTGCTTATGCTTGCGGCCCATCCGCGACTGGACGCACAGAAGCCTGCCATTCAGCGCTCCGAGTTTACCCTTCGCAGTGAAGTTGATCTCCTTTCCATTGCTGTGCGGGTGACCGACCGCAACGATAACGAGATCCACGGGTTGACCGTCAATCGATTCTCCTTGTACGAGGACGGCAAGCGGCAGAAGATCGCCTTCTTCGCTGCAGAGAGTGAGCCGGTCAGCCTGGGGATTCTGCTCGATGTGAGCGGCAGCATGGGGGCGTCAGGGAAGCTTACTCAAGCAAAGGCCGCGCTCGCCCGTGTCATCAACACGATGCGCCCTGACGACGAGATGTTTTTCCTGCGGTTCGATCTTGAAGTAGATAAGGTTTTGGACTTCACCACTGATTCTTTTCGCGTTCTTGCCGCCATTTCTCAGACCGTGGCAACGGAGAAGAGCACCAGCTTGTACGACGCCATCGCCAGAGCGCTTTGCTACATGCGGAAAGCCCGCTACCGTCGCCAGGCGCTAGTGGTGGTGACCGATGGCACAGACCAGCACAGCCATCGCACGCTTGAGGACCTCATCCCGATCGTTCAAGCTTCGCAGACTCAGGTGTTCATCATTGGCGCTTTAGGCAAGGAAGAGTACAACCTGTACCGGGAAATCCGCGGTCAGAAGATTCCACTGGTAACCCGTCAGGAGGTGGACAACCCGATCACGGCCTTTGACGAACTTGCCAACGAATCGGGCGCGGAGTCGTTCTTCCCCGCCTCGCCCGAGAAGCTACAGGAAGCCGTCGAATCCGTGGCTCATCAACTGCGCACGCAATACACGTTGGCTTATTATCCTAGCGTGAAGGGAGGCGGTTTCCACCGCATTCAAGTCAAAGTCGCGCAATCGGGTGTGCGGGTGCGTGCGCGGCCTGGATTCGACTTGGGTGAACTCGCGCCGGGCCCGGCGTCCTCTCAACAGTCGGCCGGATGCGATGATGAAAAGCTCAGGCCCTACCCGTACGAATCCAAGACTGCTGCCAAGAACGGGTGTAATGTCTATCACGAAGACTTTCAAGACGCGTCCAGCGGTTGGCCTAACAAGAAGGGCTACCATTACAAATCCGGCTCGTACGAGATTGTCAATGCGAAGTTGCATCCAGGGAGGATTGAGACGTTCGATGATGGCTTCGGCCAAACCACTCGGGTGCTCCGGCGTCCATTGGGAGATGCCAACGATGACGGCATGCCTCCTGAAGGCGTGCTGGTTGCCAACGGGCCGTCGTTTGGCGATCTGAATGCCTCGGTCAGCGTTCAGTGGAAGGCTGGTGAAGGAAGAGGAGTGCAAGCCGCGGCCCCCGGGCTGGTTTTCCATCTCGATAATCGCGGATACTACGCCGTTCTCCTCAGCCGGGAGGCATTAATGTCTGCCCGGCCCGCCTATAAGCTTGTAGAGAAATTACACTCCGAACCGAGAGCGAGGGATCTTCTGCCCTGGACCGAGCTTCCGCTCTCCGATCAGTTTCTCGGAAAGGATGAGCAGAGGATCTCAGTCCAATGCCGCGGCGCGGCCATCACGATCTCTGTCCAGGACACCCCGATAGCCAAATTCGAGGACGACGAGTTCAAGAATGGCCTGGTGGGAATGATACTGTTCGGAGACGGCCGTGCCGTTTTCCGCGACCTGATCGCAGAGGAGGTATCCGCCACCGACCTGGTGCCGCCGCTCAGTTCCGAGCCGTGTCCACACTAGCGCAGCAGCGGCTTTGCGCCGTCCATTGGCCAGCTCATCTCGCCGCGAAGATAGACGAAGAAATAGAAGCGGCTTTGAGGGTTCCTTAGTGTATATTCGATGCGACTTTGAGACGCCGGCCAGGAGGACTGTCTTGTTCAAGCGCAACATGCGCCGGCTCGCTCTTATTCTCGCGTTCTTCGTGCTTGCGGCTCACCAACGCCTTGAGGCGCGAGTGCCTGCGTCCCTCGGCGCCTCCAAGACGTTCGTCGACATGACGCCTGATGAGCTCGCCAGGCAGATTCCCGAACTCAAGCATCTGGTGCCTGCGCAGAGCCAGGAAATGTTGCCGACGATCTTGGAGCGGGCAGGGGTTACCGTCGCCGACTTCTTCGATAACTTCTCTAACACCACCTGCACGGAACGCATCATGTCCCTCGTTGGTACTTCAATTAAGACGCCCGAGAGCCATTTTAATACCGAGTGCAATTATTTGGCCGTGGCCAGATCGGGGGCTGACAAAACTCTCCTCCAGGAGTTTCGCGCAGACTCCAAGGGCGAACCAATCCGGCATCAAGGCTTGATAGTAACCACCGGATTCGTCGCTCTGCTCGCACATTTTCATCCGGCCCACCAACGTGAATCGGGGTTCCGGTATTTGGGGCGGGAGGCGGTGAAAGGCCAGGACACTTACGTCGTCGCGTTTGCCCAGCGGCCTGGCGTGGCTCGACCGGCAAGTCGCGTCGGGTTCGGCCACAAGACCGGATTTGCTTTCGTGCAGGGCGTGGCATGGATCGATCCGGCGAGCTTCAGGATACTCCGTATGAGGACCGACATCGAGCAACCGGAGATGGACGTCGGCTTGAAGAGTGAGACAACCCAGGTCGAATACGCCGAAGTCACTTTCAAGGAGGGCGGCAAGACGCTGTGGCTGCCGCGTGAAGTGGACGTGAGTGGCGAATTAAACGGGAACATCTTCCACAACCGCCACCACTACTCGGACTTCCGCCTTTTCGTTGTTCAAACCGGAGAGAAACAGAAGAACCCTTGACACGGTTCTGGCGTATATTCGATGCGACTTTGAGACTCCGGCCAGGGGGGTTGCCTTGGTCAACCGTAACATGGGCCGAGCTGCACTTATTCTCACGCTCTTCCTGCTCGCGCCTCACCAACGCCCGCAGGCACGAGTACCCGCGTCCCTTGGCGCCTCCAAGACGTTCGTCGACATGACGCCTGATGAGCTCGCCAAGCAGATTCCCGAACTCAAGCATCTGGTGCCGGCGGCGAGCCAGGAAATGTTGCCGACGATCTTGGAGCGAGTAGGGGTTACCGTCGCCGACTTCTTCGATAACTTCTCTAACACCACATGTACGGAACGCATCATCTCCGCTGTTGATACCCCATTGAAAACGCTCGAGGAGCACTACGATGCCAAGTTCAATTATGTGGCCTTGGTTAAACCGGGGGCCGACAAAACTCGCCTCCAGGAGTTTCGAACAGACTCCAAGGGCCAGTTGATCCCGTACCAGTCCCAAGAGGCGGTAGTCACCATCGGATTCATTGATATGACGGTGCATTTTCATCCCGACTACCAACTGGACTCGCGCTTCCGCTACCTGGGGCGAGAGGTCGTGGAAGGACAGAACACCTACGTCGTCACCTTCGCCCAACGGCCAGAAGTGGCGCGGCACATGGGGGGCGTCGAGTTCGAGCACAAGACTGCAACTGTTTTCGCGCAGGGCGTGGCTTGGATCGATCCGGTGAACTTCAGGATACTCCGCTTGCGGACCGACATCCAAAAACCGGAACTGAACGTCGGCTTGCAGAGGGAAACCACCCAAGTCGAGTACTCCGAAGTGACTTTTAAGCACGGCGGCAAGACGCTGTGGCTGCCGCGCGAAGTGACCGTGACCGGGCAACTGAACAGGTACGTGTTCCACAACCGCCACAGCTACTCAGACTACCGGCTCTTCGTCGTCCAGACTGAGGAGCAGAAGAGGTAGTGTCCTAGAGGATGACTAATGGGTCGAAGCCTTCTTCGGTCCCTGGCGATGGCGCTCTTGACTCTGGCCATTAGTCCTACGGCTGCCCCGCAAACCTCCAACCCGCCAGAGGTGCAGGCGCGCGAGACCACACCCCAATTCCGATTACGCGCCGAACGCAACTTGGTGTTAGTGCGAGTGGTGGTGCGCGACGCGAAAGGGCAGACGGTGGGCGATCTCCACAAAGAGGACTTCCGGCTGTTCGACGACGGCGAGCCTCAGGAGATCACGAGCTTTGCGGCCGAAGTATCCAGACCAGAGTCCGAACCCGCCCCAACTCAACCCGTGGCAGTCGCTCCAACCAGGACTCACGCCGGAACACCTGAGCCTCCCACGACCACAGCACCCCAGCGTTTCGTCGCACTCTTCTTCGACGATCAGCATACTGACGTCGAGGGAATAGGTCGTACGCGCAACGCCGCTTGGCGCTACCTGACGACCGCCCTTCGGCCTGGAGACCGCGTGGCCATCCTCACCGCAACCGGCAAGGACCAACTCGACTTCACGGATGACCGGGAAAAGCTCCACCAAGCCTTGCTCAGCTTGCTGCCCCGCGCACATTCCACGAATGCTTGTCCCGAGATTGACGACTACGAAGCTTACTTGGTCTTTAAAATGCACGCTCCGGACGCCCTCGCCGTTTTGCATACGGAAGCCATCCAATGCGAATGCGAAAAGGCCAACCCGACCACCGACGCCACGACAGAGCGTTCCGCCATCGCTCTTGGCGGTGGCGACTGCGAAACGGCGGCAATGCGGAGGGCGGAATTCGAGGCCGAGCGGGTCTGGGACGAAGCGGAGATGTTGTCGCAGCAATCGTTAGACGCGACAGAAAGATCCGTTCGCCGCCTGGCGGCCATGCCGGGCCAGCGCAGCTTAGTGCTGGTCTCGCCGGGCTTCCTGACTGAGACCCAGAACGATAGAATCGATGCGCTGATTAACCGTGCTTTGCAACAGGACGTAATGATCAGCGCGATCGATGCTGTCGGGCTTGAGGTGCGTATCCCTATTCAGACTGTAACGAGCAGTCGTCCCAGCATAAATGCACGCAAGGACCTGCTGGTAAACACAGGTTTCGTGGCCTCCCGTGACGTACTCGCGAGCCTGAGCCATGGCACCGGCGGCGTTTTCTTTCACGACAGTAACGATTTTGACGCGGGCTTTCGCGAGGCTGCGGCCGTCCCCGAGGTCTACTACGTGCTGAGTTTCTCGCCTCAGAGGGTCAATCTGAACGGGAAATACCACTCTCTCAAGGTGACCCTCAGCACTTACAAAGCCTACACTGTCCAGGCGCGCCGCGGCTACTTTGCCTCGGAAGCCACGCTGGTGGAGAAGGCGCCGGGCGCGAGCGAACTCGAGCGCGCCGTGTTCTCCCTCGAAGAGGTGCACGGATTGCCTGCGGAAGTCAGCGCGAAGGTGGAAAAACTGAATGATCAGAAGTCGAAGTTAATCGTCTCCATTCATGTGAACATCGCCTCCTTGCGCTATCGCCAGGAGGCCGGCCGCAGCGTGGACACGCTGATTTTCGATACCGCCCTCTTCGATCGCGACGGCAAGTACATTGCCAGCAAAGAAGCTTCGCTCGACCTGCACCTCAAGGACGAGACACTCGAGAAGTTCTCAAAATCCGGTATTGTCGCTAAGACCAACTTCGAAGTGTCCGCGGGAACCTACCGAGTGCGGGAGGTCGTGCGGGATAGCCAGTCGACCGGGATGTCGGCGCTGAACTGCGATGTGGAGGCGCCCGGCGGCTCACAGTAGCCGGCGGCCCCTGTCATGCTTCCTTCGGAATACGACTACAGCATCGGAAATAGTGTTAAGGTACTCGTTCATGACCAGTGAAATCGAGTGCGCTTTGCTTGGAATCGATGTGGGAACTAGCGGAGTGCGTGCGGTTGCCGTGAGTCCCACCGGCAGACTCCTGGCGGAGGCGGAGGCGCCCATCCGGAAAGACCGCCGCGCCGCGGGAGGAATCCACGAGCAGGACCCTGGCGAATGGTGGCAAGCTGTCGCGTCAGTTGCGCAGAGGATTGTTCAAACGCTGAAAGACGCTTTGGGCAAGGCGGAACTGCGCGGCGTGGCGGTGACCTCCACTTCGGGGACTCTGGTCGTCGCGGACGCGCAAGGCCGCCCACTGCGGCCCGCCATTCTTTACGACGACGGCCGGGGGGTGGAGATTTCCGAGGAACTAAACCGACAAGGCGGCTCCCAGAGCGTCCGCCTGGGGCCGTCATTTTCGCTGGTGAAAGCTGCCTGGGTCAAGCGGCACGAGCCTGCATTGTGGGAGCGCGCTCACTTCCTCCTCAGCCCGGCGGATTGGCTTTCCGGAAAGCTGAGCGGCGAGTTTGGAATATCCGATTTCACCAACGCACTGAAGCTCGGCTACGACCCGGAGAGCGCTTCATGGATAGAAAGCGTCCGCGCGGCAGGCTTGCCCGCTGACCGTCTGCCCGTGGTTCGCCGCCCAGGCCAGGTCATCGGGCAGGTAAGCAAAGCGGTCGCTGCCGAGACAGGCTTGCCGCCGGGCATGCCGGTGCTGGCAGGCGCCACGGACGGGATGGCCAGCGTGATCGCCTCCGGAGCCAGCGCGTGCGGCGACGCCAACACAACCCTCGGGACTACGCTGGTTTGGAAGGTGCTCCACAACGGAAAGCCTGCGGCGCACAGCGGTGTTTACTTTCACCTGCATCCGGGAGGCTTATGGGTGCCTGGGGCCGCCAGCAACACCGGGCTGGGAAGCATCCGGCGGCCCGATGCGCTGCCGGGCAACTCGCCAGCGGAAATGGATCGCCTGGCCGCAAGCTACCTTCCGACTCCAGTCGTCTGCTACATGCTTTCCGGCGAAGGCGAGAGGTTTCCCTTCGCCCACCCGAAGGCCACATCGTTTGTGGAAGGCAGCCCGCGCGACGCTACGGAGTCCTACGCGGCGCAGTTGCAGTCCATTGCCTTCGTCGAGCGCTGGGGTTACGAAATCCTCGAAACTTGCGGGATAAAACTCGGCGGCAAAGTTTTTTCAACCGGCGCGGCGGCCAGGAGCCCGGTCCTCTCGCAATTGCGCGCCAGTGTTCTCGCCAAGACTGTTGTCCTGCCCCGCTATCCCACCGCGGCCTTTGGGGCAGCGATCCTGGCGGCTACCGGGACAGTCTTTGCAGGGGATGTAGTTCGCGCCATACAATCCATGTCCGCCATCCTGGAAACTTACCCTCCTTCGTCCGAGCTGGTCCCGATGTTCGACGCGGTCTACAACTCATTTCGCGACGCCTGCGCCCACCGAGGCTACCACACGTAGGGCAAGCCTTCATTGCTTCGCTGCCTTTGCGTACTTTGCGCCTCTGCGTAAGACTGGTTTGTCCTTTCATGCATTAATCCGCATCCTCGAAGCAGGCAGCGCAGTGGTAAGATGAAATGCAGGGGGCGAAATGAGAGGAGACCGTTGTTTCGGCAGTCGAGGTCGCGATCTTGTTTTCACGCTGCTTTGCGGCGTCCTTGTCCTCGCAGCCTGCCACGGACAGGCTCAGGAACGCAAGCAAGAAGCCGACAAGTTAGCGGCGCTGCTGAATTGGCAGCCGGGGAGCGACGTGGCCGAAATCGGTGCGGGCGATGGCAATATGACCCTGGCAGCCGCCGAACGCGTGGGGCCGACAGGCCGCGTTTACACGACGGAATTGGATCCGGACAAGCTCGCCAAGTTGCAGTCCCTGGCCGCCGAACAAAAGAACCACCACATCATCGCCGTCAAAGCAGGCGAGGCCGAAACCAACCTTCCGCCCGCGTGCTGCGACTCGATCTTTATGCGGCGCGTTTACCATCACTTCACCGGGCCGGAGAAAGAGGACGCCAGCCTTTTCGCATCGCTCAAGCCGGGCGGCCTTCTCGCGGTCATAGATTTTCAGCCGGGCGAGGGACCCGGCGATCTCAAGCTGCCGAAGGGGGTTCCGAAAAACCGCGGTGGGCACGGCATGCCAAAGCAACTGCTGATCGATGAGCTCACGGCCGCAGGATTCCAGGTGGTGGCCACGCCGTCGGACTGGACCGCGCCGGATTACTGCGTTGTCTTCAAGAAGCCCACAGAATAGGCGCTAGGCAGAGGATGAAGGGTAAAGTCTAAAGTCTGAACTTCAAAGCAACAGCCCTGCAATTTTGGAAGAGAGTCGCTCTCCCAGGTTTTCGACATTACCCTATCCTTCACCCTTTCACTGACACCCGGCACCCGCCTATAATAATCTCGTGCGTGCCGCATTGCAGGGCACAGGGAGGAATATGGCAGACACATCGAGCACTCTTGCACCAACTTCTAACCGAATCGCTTCCATCGACGCGCTTCGCGGCTTCGACATGCTCTGGATCACTGGCGGTGAGGAAATCATTCACAGTCTCTGCAAGCTGTATCCGAGTGCCTTTAGCAACGGGCTCAGCACGCAGTTCGAACACGTAGCCTGGGCGGGTTTCCGTTTCTATGATCTGATTTTTCCACTTTTCCTGTTCATCGTCGGCGTGGTCCTGCCCTTTTCCATTACCAAACGACTGGAAGCGGGCGCCAACCGGGCCCAACTTTATACGCACCTGGTCCGCCGGCTGGTGATCCTGTTTTGTCTGGGGCTTGTGTATAACGGCTTTCTGAATTTCAACTTCCACGAACTGCGCATCGCCGGGGTTCTGCAGCGCATCGCGGTGTGCTATTTCCTCGCCGCAATTGTGATGATGAACACCGGGGTGCGCGGCCAGGCGACGGTCGCAGGCGGCTTGCTGGTGGTTTACTGGCTGGTGATGAGGTTCGTGCCGGTTCCGGGCATCGGCGCCGGCGTGCTCACTCCCGCCGGCAACCTCTCCGCGTTCATCGACCAGCACCTTCTGCCGCATCCGTTCTGCTGCTACATCTTCGGTGACAATGAAGGCATCCTCTCCACTATCCCGGCCGTGTCCACTTGCCTGCTGGGCGCCTTAGCCGGGCATTGGTTGCGCACCTCGCGGCCTCCCGCGCGCAAGGCCGCCGGGCTGGCTCTGGCGGGTGTTGCCTGCCTGCTGGTGGGATGGACATGGGGCCATTGGTTTCCCATCATCAAGAACATCTGGTCCAGCTCGTTCGTCCTGTTCGCGGGCGGATGGAGCCTGCTCCTTCTCGCGCTCTTTTACTGGATCATCGACGTTCGCGGCTTCAAGCGCTGGGCTTTCTTTTTCACCGTCATCGGTTTGAATCCCATCACGATTTATGTGCTGCGCAGCCAGCTCGATCTTGGGGTCATCGCGAATGTCTTCATCCATGGGTTCATCAACTACCTCGGGCCGTATAAGCCGCTGGTGTTTGACCTCAGCGTCTTGGCGGTTGGGTGGCTGTTTTTGTACTTCCTTTACCGGCAGAAGATCTTCCTGAAAGTGGGATAGCGAAACCGAAGCGCGATTAGGCCACAGAGGCACAGAGACACCGAGAGAGGCGCGAAGACTGTACAGCATCGATCTTCTGAGTGCCTCTGTAGGTAATTCAGCACTCATGTCGGACTTGCGAATCTGCATTTACTGCGGCTCCAGCCGCCAGTGCGACCCCGCTTATCTCCGCGCGGCGGCCTGCCTGGGCCGCGAACTGGCGCGCCACGGCGCCACGATCGTGTATGGCGGCGGAGCGGTGGGGTCGATGGGTGCTCTCGCCGACGGCGCGTTAGCCGAGGGCGGCAAAGTCGTCGGCATCATCCCCGGCTTCATGAATCAGCTCGAGTGGGGGCACAAGGGCATCACCGAACTTCGCATCGTGAGCGACATGCACGAGCGCAAGCGTCTGATGCTCCAGGATGTGCGCGCGGTGGTCGCCCTGCCGGGCGGCTCGGGAACCTTCGACGAACTGCTGGAGGCCATTTCCCTCAAGCGCCTCGCCGTTTTCCTCGGACCCATCGTTCTCCTCAACACCCAGTCGTATTTCGATCATCTGCTTCTGGCGCTCGAGCGCTGCGTCTCCGAGCGCTTCATGGACCCTCGACACAAATCCATGTGGTCGGTCGTGAACGAGCCGGAAGAGGTTTGGCCCACCATTCAATCCACCCCGCCGTGGCATTCCTCCAGCATCAAGTTCGCGGGTGTCTGATTCTGCTCCCACACCGGGGGCTAGCGCAGGGAGCAGCCCTGCGATTCGCCAAAGGCTACACCTGCGAACCGCATAGCTTCGCTATGCGCCAGCCCCGATCGCTATCAAGCCAAAAGACCCTACTATCTGACATTCCGTCTCCTTGACGCTCTGGGGGGTTTACCCTAGAGTAAAGTGGTTCGTGCGGTTCCCACGCCCGAGCTCCGGAAGGTCGGGGAACAGCGGACGCGCGTCGGCAGCGTCCGGCAATTGCCTGAGGCACCATGTATTTCAGTCTGCGTACAAAGCTGTTTCTGACCCTAGTGGTGTTGGCGTCCGCGCTTACGGCGCTTGCCTTCACTCCGGTGGCGGGCCGGCACGGAATGGTGGCCTCGAGCGAGCCGTTGGCCTCCGAGGCGGGGGTGCAAATCCTTCGCGAAGGGGGCAATGCCGTGGACGCCGCTGTGGCGGTGGGGTTTGCGCTTGCGGTCACGCATCCTGTGGCGGGGAATATCGGCGGAGGCGGCTTTATGCTGATCCGCCTGGCGAGCGGCGAGGCGGTGGTGGTCGACTACCGCGAGGCTGCCCCGGCCGCCGCTTCCAGAAACATGTACATGAACTCCAATGGGGAAATCATTCCGCACGCCAGCACCGTGGGGGCTCTATCGGCCGGCGTTCCGGGCACCGTGGCCGGTCTCGCGTTGGCCGAAGAAAAGTACGGAAATCTCGGGCTGGCTCGGGTGATCGCCCCTGCGGTTCATCTGGCGCGCGATGGATTCGAGGTCAGCTACCACTTCAGCGAATCGCTTCGGCAGGACGGCGATCGGCTTTCAAAGTTCGATGCGTCGCGCCGCATCTTCCTGCGAGACGGACGCTTTTACCAGCCGGGCGAAACTTTCAAGCAGCCCGAACTGGCACAAACCCTCGAGGCGATCGCACAGCAGGGAGCGAAGGGTTTTTATTCAGGAGCCGTGGCGCAGGCGATCGCCGACGCCATGCAGAAGTATCATGGCCTGATCACCGAAGAGGACCTCGCCCGCTACCGTCCGATTCTCCGCCAGCCGCTCCTTGGCCATTTTCGAGGTTATGAGATTGTTTCCGTCCCGCCCCCAAGCTCGGGAGGGGTGGCCTTGATTGAGATGCTGAATATCCTCGAGCCGCTCGACCTGGGGCCGCCCGACTCGCTCGAATCCATGCATTTCATGGTCGAAGCCATGCGGCACGCGTATGCCGACCGTGCGGCTTACCTGGGCGACGCCGACTTCACGCCGGTGCCCGTGGCCCGGCTGACCAGCGAAGCGTACGCGGCCAAGCTGCGCGAGGAGATTCTGCACACCAAGCCGGACGCGCCCATTGCTGCGGGCAATCCGCAAGCGTTCGAAAGCTCCGAGACCACGCACTACTCCGTGGTGGACGACGACGGAAACGCGGTGGCAAATACCTACACGCTGAACAACGGTTACGGCAGCGGCGTGACAGTCGAAGGCGCGGGCTTCCTCTTGAACGATGAGATGGACGACTTCGCCGCGAAGCCGGGCACGCCCAACCTCTACGGTCTTGTGCAAGGCGAGTCCAACGCCATTGCTCCCAACAAGCGCCCGCTCTCCAGCATGACCCCGACTCTGGTGCTTCAAGACGGAAAGCTGCGGTTGGTGCTCGGCTCCCCTGGCGGAGGCAAGATCATCAACACCGTTCTCCAGGTGTTCCTGAACAATCTGGTCTTTAAGATGGATATCCTCCAGGCCGTCTCCTTCCCGCGCTTCCATCACCAGTGGATGCCGGACCGGCTGATCCTCGAACGGGTCGGCTTCTCGGCGGACACGATCCAGAAACTGCGGGAAGCCGGCTATCAGATAGATTTCTACGGTGGCATCGGCGACTGTGAGGCGATCGCAGTCGATGCCCTTTCAGGATGGAAGTTCGGCGCGTCCGACCCGCGCGCCGACGGAAAGGCGGTCGGATACTGATGAACTACGGTCTCTCCACTTCGCTTTTTGCCGCGGAAAGGCTCAATTCCCATATTCTGGATAAGATTCTGGCCGTGGGCCTGCGTCATCTTGAAATTATGGCGGCCCGCCAGCACCTGGACTATCACGATGTGAACCAGGTGCGGGATGTGGCGCAATGGTTCAACGACCATGAGGTCACTCTGCACGCTCTTCATGCTCCCCTGTTCAGCGACTGGAATTGGGGACGATCGGGAGGGCTGCTCATTTCGGTCGCCAGCCTGGAGCGCCGGGCGCGGACCGCCTCCACGGATGAGATCAAGCGTGCCATCGACATCGCCGAGCACCTCCCCTTCCGGTATCTCGTGCTTCACCTGGGCGTTCCGGGTGAGGAATACGACTTGGCGAAGTTCGATGCCGCCTTTACCTCCCTCGAACATCTGCATCTCTTTGCGAAAGAGCGGGGTGCGCAGATTCTGCTGGAGAATATTCCCAGCGAATTAAGCACTCCCGAGCGCATGATGACGTTTTTCCAATACACGCGCTTGGACTTGAAAGTCTGCTTTGATACAGGCCACGCGAACCTGACCGGAGGAGTGGAAGCGTCCTTCCGGACACTCCGGGAGCGCATTGCCGCCGTCCACCTTCACGACAACCATGGTGAAAAGGACGAACACCTATTACCATTCGAGGGGAAGATCGAATGGGCCCAGGCCATCCGCAACTTCCGCTCCGCGGACCCGCCCTACCCGATCCTGTTCGAGGTGAACAGCGAGCGCCACGATCCGGGCATCCTGGCGCGGCTTCCGGAGGTGATGGCGCGGCTGGAGGAATTTCAGAATTGAAATCTCAGGATTTCAAATTTCATATTTGAAATTTGAGATTGAAATTCAGATCAGAGCATTGTATGAAAACCCAAAAACCGTGGTCACGGATTCTGGTCATCGCCGGCGGCATCGCCATGCTGGCGGGGGCTCTTGATCCGCTCGAGGGCTCGGTCGTCATCCTGGTGGGCAGTGGACTCGTAACGCTCGGTGCCTTCCTAGGCAATCCCGAACGCAGCTTGCTCGTTCACTGGATTTGCATCTTCGTCCTGATTGCGGTCGGTGTCGGTGCGATGTTTGCGTTGAGCGCCATGGGCGGTTTCGGCGGCACGAGTGGACGCTCGATGTGGTGGGGAGTCCCGATTCTGCCCTACCCTGTAGGCTGGATTATGGGTATGGTCAACCTCTCGGCCAGGCTGATCAGAAGTTTTCGCCATGGTCATGCGGTTTCGTAACGACGTTTGGTCCGGCCTTTTGTTCACCCGATCATCGGATCACCTGATCACCCGATGATTAAGGAGATCACCCTTGGTTCCTACAGTTGAAATTCGAAACGTCTCGGATTACGTTGGCCAGGAAGTTCTTGTGCAGGGCTGGCTCTACAACCTGCGGGAAAGCGGCAAGCTGTTGTTTCCTCAGTTCCGCGACGGCACAGGCCTGATTCAGGGCGTGGTGGTGAAGAGCGCAGTCTCGCCCGAGTTGTTCGAGCGGGTGCGCAAGCTGACCCAGGAATCGTCCTTGCGCGTCACCGGTAAGGTGCGCGCGGACCAGCGTGCTCCGGGCGGATTCGAGCTGGATGTTACTGGCCTCAAAATCGAGCAGTTGGTCCCGCCTGAGAATCCTTACCCTATAACGCCCAAGGAGCACGGCACGGAATTCCTGATGGACCATCGCCATCTCTGGCTGCGCTCGCTGCGGCAACGTGCCATCCTGGGCGTCCGGCACGAGATCATCAAAGCCGTGCGTGACTTCTTCGACGGGCGCGGCTTCACCTTGGTGGATACTCCCATCTTCACGCCCTCCGCCTGCGAGGGCACCACCACGCTCTTCGAAGTGGACTACTTCGACGCCAAAGCTTACCTGACACAGTCCGGCCAGCTCTACAACGAAGCCGCGGCCATGGCCGTGGGCAAGACTTACTGTTTCGGCCCGACGTTCCGCGCCGAAAAATCCAAAACCCGCCGCCACCTTACGGAGTTCTGGATGGTCGAGCCGGAAGTTGCCTTCGCCCATCTCGAAGACGCCATGGTGCTGGGTGAAGAACTGGTAGCCTTCGTGGTGGGGCGGGTTCTCGACCATCGCCGCCCGGAACTGAAAACTCTGGAGCGCAACATTGCCAATCTCGAAAAGATCAGGCTGCCTTTCCCGCGCTTAAGCTATGACGAAGCCGTGAAACTGCTCCAGGCGAAAGGCAGCGAAATCCAGTGGGGCGGAGATTTCGGCGGGGGCGATGAAACCATCATCTCCGAAGGCTTCGATCGGCCCGCGCTCGTCCACCGCTACCCCAGCCAGGTGAAAGCTTTCTATATGGCGCCTGACCCGCAACGCCCGGAGGTGGCGCTCTGCGTGGATATGCTCGCTCCGGAGGGTTACGGCGAGATCATCGGCGGGGGAGAGCGCTTGGCGGACTACGACCTGCTCCTCAAGCGTATCGAGGAAGAAAAACTTCCTCGCCAGGCGTTCGAATGGTACCTCGACTTACGGCGTTACGGCAGCGTGCCGCATTCCGGCTTCGGCATGGGCATCGAACGCGTGGTCGCCTGGCTCTGCGGCCTCGACCACGTCCGCGAGACCATTCCGTTTCCGCGCATGCTCTACCGCTTGACGCCGTAGCTGGGGGCTGGGGACCGGGGGCTAGGGTGATTTTGGATTTTGGACTTGGGATCGCCCGCCGGTTTGTAGGATTTCAAATTCTCAATTTCAGATTTCAGATCAGCCCTTGTGCCGAGGGCCCGCTGCCAGTGCCTACTGGCGGCCGCTTCAATCAAGCGCCAAGCAACTTCGATGATCCTTCTGTCGTTCGATTCTGAACCGCTCGGAGTTCTTTTCTCTCCTGTTGACATTCCACAGAAACGGCCGTATTGTACGACCTGTTGACATCCTAAAGGAGAACCGTGCGATGGATCGAATCAAGGGCGAGATTCTGCAGGGCACTCTGGACCTGATGGTGCTCAAGGTTTTGGAGGGCATGGGGCCGATGCACGGGTACGGGATCGCCCGCCGTCTCGAACAGGTCTCCGAGAACCTGCTCGAGCTGAATCAGGGCACGCTCTACCCTGCTCTGCTCCGCCTCCAGCAGCGGGGTTGGATCAACTCCAAGTGGGGCGCCTCGGAGAATAATCGCCGGGCCAGGTTTTATTCGCTGACCAAGGCGGGACGAAAGCAGCTCGCAACAGAGGAGGCGAGCTGGGAGCGCACGTCGGCGCTGATGGCGCGGGTGCTCGAGGGATCGTGAGTCTGTAATCCCGGGGCTTCGGAGCTTCCTCGCCCCACTCCGAAGGACGAACCGGCTGAGGACTGACAACTGAGGACTGACCATGCGAATCCTGTTGTGGCGCTTCATGGGACTTTTTCGGAAGACCCGGCTGGAGCATGAACTCGACGAAGAGGTGCGTTCGCACCTGGAAATGCTGGAGCAAGAATATCTGAGGAGAGGCATGTCGCTGCAGGAGGCACGCTACGCCGCGTTGCGCAGCTTTGGGGGCGTCGATCAAATTAAAGAACGCTACCGCGAGCAGCGCGGCTTGCCTTTCGTCGATGCGTTTTTTCAGGACGTCCGTTATGGCTGGCACGGTTTGCTCAGGAATCCCGGCTTCGCCGCCGTGGCGATCATGACGCTGGCTCTGGGAATCGGCGCCAACACGGCCATCTTCAGCGTGGTCCACGCGGTCCTGCTGCGTCCTCTGCCCTATCGCAACCCAAGCCGCCTGGTCTACGTCTCCGAGTTCTGGCCGCACGAAACCCCCGTCAAAACTGTACCGAATCCCGATTTCGCCAACTGGAGCGAGCATGGCCGGCTCTTCGACGGACTTGCAGCCTATGGTGGCGGCGCCGAGGTCAACCTGACCGGGATGGGGGAACCGGAGCGTTTGTCGGGGGCCAGGGTCACTGCGGATTTCTTCACGCTGCTGGGAGTCGAGCCATTTCTGGGCCGGAGTTTTCTGCGTGAGGAGGATCGGCCGGGCGGCCGCAAGGCTGTGCTGATCAGCTACGAGCTCTGGCAGCGGCGGTTTGGCTCGAACTTGAAGGTCATCGGCTCAACCGTCCAGCTTGATGGCGACCTGTACACGATCGTCGGGGTCACGCCGGCCGGCTTCCGGTTTCCTGACGACGACTTTCGCGCCCAGGTGTTCCTGCCCATGCTCGTGGCCCGCGTCGCCGACTGGAAGTCCCCGGACCCGAATCAGTTCAGATTGCTGAGGGCTCTCGCCCGCCTCCGTCCGGGTGTCACGCCTGAACAAGCCCGCGCCGAGTTGACCGCACTGGTGCGAGCCGAGGCAGAGCTGGAACCGCCACAGTTCAAGCGGATGCGGACGGGAATGGAGGTCCGGATCACTCCGCTTTCTGAAAGGCTGGCCGCACCCGCGCGCCCGATCCTGCTGATTCTCCTCAGCTCGGTGGCTCTGCTTCTCATCATGTCGTGCGTGAACGTCGCCGGCATGCAACTTGCCCGCGGCGCCACCCGGCAGCGGGAACTGGCGGTGAGGGCGGCCCTGGGGGCTCGACGGTCGCGCCTCGCCGCGCAGTTGCTGATGGAAAACTTCGTGCTGCTGATCGCTGCGGCGGGCGTAGCAGTTTGCTTGGGATTTGCAGGCCTGAGAGCTCTGCGGAGCCTTGCGCCACCCCAAATTCCGCATCTCGAGCTGGCGTCACTCGATTGGACGGTCCTGCTCTTTACCTTGATTGTTGCCACCATGACGGGCATTCTCGCCGGCCTTGCTCCGGCCCTGCTCGGCTCTCGTGTGGAATTGAACGAAATCCTGAAGGGCAGCGGGGCGCAAACCGGGTCCGCCCAAAGACAGCATCGAGTTCGCAGCATCCTGGTGACCTCGGAGATCGCGCTGGCTCTGGTGCTTTTGATCGGCTCCGGCCTGCTCACCCGAAGCCTCATCCATCTCATTTCTGTTAATCCGGGTTTCAACACTCACCGCTTACTGACGCTTCGCCTCACCCTCACCGAAAGAGCTTATCCAAAGCCTGAGCAGAAAGACGCCTTCCTCGGCGCGCTGCTGGTGCGCCTGAGGGCGTTGCCCGGCGTTCGCTCCGCCGCGGCAGGAAGCGGATTACCCACACTCGGGTGGGGATCTCTGCGTGGAACTGATATCGAAGGCCAGCCGGAGATGCCTCCCGGATTGCGCCCCGATATTCCTTGCGACACGGTCAGCACCGAGTACTTCCAGACCCTGGGCATCCCATTAATGGCTGGCCGAGGGTTTAACCAGCAGGACCGCACAAGCGCCGCCCCGGTGGCAATTGTCAATCAAGCTTTTGCTCGCGAATTCTTTTCAAGACAGAATCCGATCGGCAAGCATGTGGGGAGGAGATCCCCGCCCGGTGTGTGGCGCGAGATTATCGGAGTGGTGGGTAATGTAAGGCAACTCGGCCCGTCCCAGGAGGAGTCGCCTGAGATTTACATACCTTACCAGCAAGAACCCAATGAAGACGTAAACTTGGTGCTGCGCACGGCTACAGGTCCCCTGGGATTGGTCGCCCCGGTCAAGGCCGCAGTTCAGGCCGTAGACCCAGCCCAGCCTGTCTACGACGCGGCCACCATGGATCAGCGGCTCTCGGAATCCATGGCGCCGCAGCGCTTCAATGCACTGTTAGTGGGCGTGTTTGCTTTGGCGGCGCTGGGACTTGCCGGAGTTGGCATCTTCGGCGTGCTGGCTTATTCCGTGGCGCGACGAACGTCTGAGATCGGCGTCCGCGTGGCACTGGGAGCGAGTCGCGCTCAAGTCATGAGGCTGGTCGTAGGCGAAGGCTTGCGGCTCTGCGGTCTTGGTGTGGTCTTGGGACTGGCAGGTTCGGTCCCTCTAACTCGCCTGCTTGGCGGTGTGTTGTTTGGCGTCGGCCCCTCTGACCCCGTAGCCCTGGCTGCGGCCTCCGCAGCGCTGGTTCTGGTAGCGGTGCTGGCTTGCTACATCCCCGCTCGGCGTGCGCTCTCGGTCGATCCCATGACTGCGCTGAGACACGATTGAATGTATGGATTCCGGGCCTCGAGGCAAGGGCGGCGCTTCTAAGGCAAGGTCACTACGGCCACGGCCAGTCCGCCCAGGGTGACGTCATCACCGCCGAGTTGCGACGCGGCGGGCGGCTGGAAAGCCGTCTGCTGGTCGACTACTTCGAATTGCCCCCCCGAGGCACCGGGAATGGATGCTACGACTGTCCACATCCGCTTATTCACCAGTAGCACCTTGCGTTTGCCGTCCTGAGTGACGAATCCCAAACCATAGACCGAGGGGGTCGCAATATTCGTTGCAACGAGTTTATCACCCGGCCCGAAATTCGACCGTAGCAATTTGAGCACCCAAAAGCGCGCGTTGGGCTGGCCCGTGTTCCAATCCACCACGCTGACCGAGGGCCACTGCCCGGGACAGCCGACCATCTGTGACTCGCCGACCATCTCGATGCCGAGCTTGGCCACTTCGCCAAAAACATAAGCGTACATCGCACCGGAGAGATTCCAATAGGAGTTCGGAATGGGCGGCGCAACGTAGCCGGCCGGCATCCCGGTGCCGTCGGTGCCGGTTTGCGACCCGACTTCATCGAGGTCCGTTTGGGTCTGCGGCGAAAGGCGCTGGCGAACGGACTCAGCCCAGCGCACCACCGCCAGAAATTGATCGGCTTGGTTAAAGAACGTGTACTGCTGAACTTCCGGCGCTTCGTTCTGAGTAGGCTTGGCGTAGAAATGGTAGCTCACCACGTCGAGGGGAATCCCCGGCTTGTGATGGTGCGGGTCCAGGAAATACTCCATGAGCGGCATATGGCCTTCCGCCGAATCGAGCGCCAGAGCCACGAATTTCATCTTGGGCGCTACTTGCCGGACAGCGGCGACGATGGCGTCGTAGCTGGCCGTGTAATCCTGCGGTGTCATGGAGTGCTCATCATCGACTTCGTTAAAGACTTCCCAGTAGTCGAACTTGTAGTGATGGCCGGACTCGTGACGCTTCCCGGCTTCATCGGTGAATCCCCCTTGTGTGTACCAGCTCACCAGCCGCGCGTAGTACTGAGCCAGTTCATTTCGGCTCGGATCTCGCAGGTCCTTCCCATGCTCGTAGGTCCAGGTTATCTCGTCCGGGTCAGCCGGATACGGCACTGGCTGCTGGGTTTTGAACATCCACTGTGGAATCGTGCTGAAATTGATGATCACCGAATGCCCGGCTTGGGCGTTCATGAAATCTTCCATCATCGGGTCGATCAAGGAAAAGTCCCACGAGGTGTGGTCGGGAGTTGGCGGCTCAAGCTCCGCCACCGCCAGCTTGGGGTACGGCAGCCAGGGCACGTAACGAACGTCCTCAGCTCCCAAATCGCGCAAAGCCTCGAAGACCCGATCGTGGATTTTGGAGCCGCGCCGCAAGGGCGGCATCACTACCACTTGCAGTGTCGGCGTCGTCTTGGAAACCGTAAGCACGTTGTCCCAGGCGAGCTTGACGGAAGCTTTTTCCGGCGCAGGCTTCGTTCCGGGTCCTTTCTTGGTGCACGAATTTAAGGCAACGAATGAGCAGATCAAAACTGTAAGCAGGGGTTGAATGGATCGTGAAGATTTCATGGGACTTCCTCTAAAGGGCGGACGGCACAGCGCTCAGCGGTAAGGCCGGTTCGCGAACCGCCCCAACTTCGCACGCGTCAGTCGAGAAGTCCTGAGCATGTGGCGCACACTCGGTTGAAGGCATGGAACCCGGTGAGTTCGACGTCGGGCGACAGATATCCGTCCCGCTTCGGCTCGTCGCGCAGCAGGTCGGTGCTGAGGTATTTCTTGTTGTCGTCGGGGAAGACAGTAACCACCACGCTGTCGTCGCCTAACTGGTTCTGCACCTTGAGCGCGCCAACGAAGTTCGCGCCAGAGGAGATTCCCACGCCCAGCCCCAATTGTGCGGCTAGTTTCTGCGCCATCACGATCGCGTCGCCGTCATGCACGGTCACCACTTCGTCTAATTTATCCAGTTGGACAATGGGCGGGATAAACTCATCTGAAATGCCCTGAATGCGGTGCTGACCCACTCGATGTCCCGTGGAAAGCGTGGGCGATTCGGCCGGCTCGAGGGGATGAACGCGCAACGAGGGAGTTTTCGAACGCAGAAAGCGCCCCACGCCCATGATTGTACCGCCCGTGCCCACTCCCGCAACGAAGGCATCGGCTGTAAGCGCATTGGCGTTCAACTGCCACCAGATCTCCGGGCCGGTTGTTGTTTCGTGGGCTCGCACGTTCGCTTCGTTGGAGAACTGATGGGGCAGAAATACGCGCGGTTGCTCGGCCGCCATCTCTTCCGCCATGCGGATGCTGCCCAGAAATCCTCCCTCTTCCCTCCCCACCAGCACGATGCGAGCGCCAAAGCTACGAATCAGCTCGATTCGTTCGCGGCTCATCCATTCCGGCATGAAGATAGTCACCGGATGACCCAGAGCGCGGCCCAGCGCGGCGAAGCTGATTCCCGTGTTTCCACTCGTCGCCTCCGCAACCGCGTCGCCGGGAAGGATCTTCTCTTCGGCGTAGGCATGTTCGAGGATATAAAGCGCCATGCGATCCTTGATGCTGCCTGTCATGTTGAGCTGTTCGGATTTGGCGTAAAGGATTCGTGGCTTTCCAAGGTAGGTGAAGTCGATAGCCAGCAGCGGTGTGTTACCCACCATCCGCGCCAACCCTCGAATGCGGCTCGATAATACCGGTTCCAAAGTACGCATGTGCCTTCTGCGCGCCTATTCCCCCAGCACCTGTACGACGTACACTCTCTCCAGCGGACCATCATACTCCATAAAGTAGATGGTCTGGCGTGAGCCCCGCACGATTTTGCCGTTTTCAATCGGGAACATGCACTGAATTCCGCCGAGGATGCTTTTCAGGTGGGAGTCCGCGTTGAAGCCCATGCGGCCGTCGAAGTCAAGATAGCGCCGGTGATGATAATCTTCCTCTTCAGGAAACAGCCGCGAGAAATGCGTGAGAATGTCCTCCTCAAGGCAAGGGATACCCTCCGTCACCAGCAAACCCGAGGAAGTGTGGCAGGTCATGACATTGACCAATCCGTTCTTTACCCCGCTCTTCTCCACGATCTCATCCACTTTCGGTGTGATGTTGATCGCCTCTTCGGACTTGCGGCTTTGAACCTTCACCCTTTCCAGCTTGATGATCATTGGCGCATCCCCAGCAAGCGTTCCGCGTTCGTTGAGAAAATCTTCTCCAGACACCCGTCCGTCAGCGACAACGACTTGAGCGCCCGAACTATATTTTTGATCTCGACGCGAGGGTAATTGGAGCCGAATACGACCTGGTTTCTGAGACTCCGTTCGATCAGCGTAGTCGGAATCTGCCGGCTGAAAACAAACTGGAAGAACTCCGTCGGACCGTCGTAGTAAAAGCAGGAGGTATCAAGGAATACATTGGGATACTTCAGGGCCAAAGCGGTAGCATCCCAAACCCAGGGCCAACCCCAGTGAGCCAGCACAAAGCGCAGGTTCGAGAATCTGCGAATAGCTTTCTCCAGCAGGAGCGGTTGCCCTTGCTCGAGCGGAGCCCCCGGCGCCCAGCTCATTCCCGTATGAATCAGCACCGGGATTCGTAGCGAGGCGGCCGCTTCGTAGACATCGAAAACCGCGGGGTGGTTCAAGTCGAAATCCTGAAGCGCCGCGTCGAGCTTCAGTCCTTTGAGGCCAAGCCCGGTGATGGCGGATTCGAGTTGCTTCGGCGCGTTCGGCAGCATCGGATCGACGCTTGCGAACCCGATGAAGCGGTCCGACATGCCGCAAAGTTCGGCCACCTGTTCGTTGCTGCTGACCGGATCTCTGCGCGCCCTTTCGCAAGCTATGGGGAGCACCACAGCCTTCTCGATCCCCGCCACATCCATTTGCAGGAAGAAAGTCTGCAGCGGTTGAAAGTTGTTCCCGATATTGAAAACTTCTCGCGCCACGCGTATGTAATTCGGGTATTTTTCAGTGAACTCACGGATCAGGACTGGGTGCGTATGGAAATCAATCGTCACGGTCGTGTACCTTCCGGCATATAGGGGTGGGCCTGGAGGTCGCCCTGGCCAGCCATTCCTCGACTGTGGAACCGCGGCGTAGCGCTGACCTTCAGGTCAGCATCTGCGAGCCCGCGTCTCGCACGCCACGAAAGAAATCGTCGCAGCGCTTCCGGTCGCGGAAGGCTTCCGTACCGCCGGGGCGAGTTGTGGAGAATGCTCCGGCGGTGTTGCCGTGCGCGACGCAGTCCGGCAACGCCGCTCCACGCACGTACTGGTGAACGAACCCCGCGTCAAAACTATCTCCTGCTCCCACCGGGTCAACCACCTCGACGGCCAGCGCCGAGCATCGTACCTCTCCGGACGGACCGCGAGCCAGCGCTCCCTCTCCTCCCAACTTCACCACCAGAATGGGAACGAGCGGGGCAAGTGCGGCAATGGCCGCTTCCACGCTGTCGGCGTGCGCAATCTTCTGCGCCTCACGCTCGTTGGCGAAAAAGACATCCACATGCTTCAAGACTTCAAACAAATCGTCCCCCCAACGGTCCGCAGGATCATCATTCGTATCCAGCGATGTGGTGAGGCCTCTCTGTTTCATCGTCGCGAACAATTCCGGGATGCGCGCACGGAGGGCGCGATGCAAAAAGAAAGACGAAAGGTGAAAGTGCCTCGAATCCGAGAGGTACTCAAGGTCCAGATCCTCCAAACACATCTCGTCCATCGTTCCGGGATAAGTCAGAATGTTGCGGCAGTCCGTCCGCGGCAGGATGACGGTAAGACCCGTAGTTGTCGGGCCACTCACCCGCCGCACTTTCGACACATCGACTCCCCCGGCCGCCAGCCGATCAAGCGCAATCTGCCCAAGCGGATCGTCTCCAATGCGGGAGATGAATCCGACCTTGCTCCCCATTACCGACAAGTTGTGGGCAAATATAGCCGAAGAGCTTCCCAGGGTGAGCGCCAAACGGTTGGCCAACAATTCACGTTCCGGCTCGAGCTGCTCCGGAAGTCCGTAGAGGATCAGATCCAAGTTCAACTCGCCCACGACTGTGACATCAAAACGCGGCACTTGAGATAACCCCTTCCATTCTGGAGGTGTAAAAAAGCCAATAGGCTCTCATCCTGCTCCCCTTGGCCGTCATCCTGAGCCCCCTAGCTGTCAATCCTTGAGCCCCCTGTCTGTCAAACTAAGCCCCCTAGCTGTCATCCTGAGCGCCTTGGCCGTCATCCTTGAGCCCCCCTAGCTGTCATCCTGAGCCCCTTATCTGTCATCCTGAGCGAAGCGAAGGATCTCTGCAGTGGTTTGCAGGTCGTCCACGTTAAAATCAACTGCCGCGATCCTTCGCTTCGCTCAGAGTCTGTGATTTTTTTGGATTTTTGGCCATTTTCGAGCACTTAACTCATTTGTTATCAATGGCACTTTTCGGCAACATTCAAAAAAATCACGCTCTCTCAGGATGACAGGCTTCCCGGCTTCTTCGCGATCTCCCGCTCAGGACGACAGCCTTCCCAGTTTCTTCACTTTGTCCCGCTGAGGATCACGGCCCTCGAAAGATTTCGCGGCCGGTCGATATCGTAACCTTTCTTCAATCCTGTGTAGAGCCCCAACAACTGGCAGGTTACGAGGTAGGCGGCAAGTCTTGCGCATTCGGGAACCTCGAGCTTGAGCTCGACGAGGAAATCCGCGTTTCTTCTCACCACCGCGTCGGCCTGGTTGGTAATCACCAGCGTCGTTCCACCCAGCTCTTTCATCTCCTCCAATACTTCACGCTCCGCCGCATACCCCGTCTCCGAAAGAAGAAACGTGATGAGGGTTTCCGGTCCGACGATGGCCTTGGGGCCGTGGCGGAATTCCAGTGTATGAAAGACCTGCGCATAAGAACAGGACATCTCTTTGATCTTGAGCTGGCCTTCCGAAGCTATGCCGAAGAACGGCCCCTGGCCAAGGAAGGCGTAATCCGCAAAGGATCTGGACCGAACGAATTCCTGAATTCTCGGATTCACCGCGTCAAGAATCGGCTGTACCCCCGCGGGTAGCCGCCGGAGCCCGTCTGTGACTTCCTTCCGGCGTGCCACATGCGCGGCCAGGGACTGCAAACCCAACAGCATGGAGGTGAACGATCGGGTCATCACCACGCTTTTCTCGTCGGCCGGCAGAAGGTGGATCGTGAAGGCGGAGATCTCCTCGAGCGGGTGACCCGTCGAGCAACTGATGGCCAGTGTGCGGATGTTTCGGGTGCGCTCCAGGTACTCCGCCGCCCGAACCACCTCCGAGGAGTGGCCGGACCGTGACACCAGAACGGGCTGGCACTTCGCCGGCCCGTTCAGGACCAGGTCCGGGTAAAGAAGCACCTCGGACGCCGGAACAGCCCAAGCACGCCTTCCGGTGATCAATCCCCAGCTTGCCGAGGCCGCCTGAGAAATGTAGTAGCTCGAGCCGCACCCGATGAAGACGTGTTCAGCGTCTTTGGCGTCCAACTTTGCGGCTTGTTCGAGCTGCGCGCCTTCGTCCAGTGCTTTAAAGCATTCTTCCCAGCAACCCGGTTGGGAAAGAATCTCGTTCTGCGTTTTTGCTTCGACAGCCTCACCTTGTGAAATCATACAGCGCCTCTCCCAGTTGTTCTCTCGACCTCTTTCCATTTATAACGTTTCGCTTCGTTTGTCAAACAGAATAACACGGTGGATTCCCGCCTTCGAGGCCGTGACCGGATAAAGCCATCAATCCCCGCCGCCCTCAGTACTCGTAATTATAGACATTTACGCTGTTTTTTCGACCTGACAGGGTGCTGTCCCGTGTATAAGTGTAACTCTGCGAAACATTCGGAAACTGACAAAGTGAAACTATCGTTAACCTGGATTTGTTTATGTCCGACCCATAGCTAATCTTCTAGGAGATCCCTTCGCTCGCTTGATGAGGTCATCTTGTCGCATTGATTAAATAGGGATTTTTTCAATTTTCCTCTTGTAGTAGATGATCTATGGGAGTATAACCGTTCCATGCCAAAGAAAGGTTCACCTCCGCTGGAAGGCGAGCTGCTCCAGGGCACACTCGACCTGCTGATCCTACAGACGCTGGTGCTCGGCCCCGCGCACGGCCACACCATCGCCTACGCCATCGAACACCGTTCCGAAGATGTCCTGCAAGTCGAGCATGGGTCGCTCTACCCGGCCCTGCACCGGCTCGAGGACCGCGGCTGGATTGCCTCCTTCTGGGGCACTTCGGAAAATAACCGTAAGGCCCGCTACTACCGGCTGACGTCCACGGGCCGCACCCAATTGGCCCAGCAAACCAGCCGCTGGGACGAACTGGTGCGCGCCATCAATCGCGTGCTGCGACCGGTAGAGCAGTGACGAGTGACAAGTGACGAGCAAGAGGAACAAGTTCCCTCTCCCCCTTGGGGGAGAGGGTGGCACGCAGCCGGCGTTTTCTTCAGTCGGGGCGGGCCGGGTGAGGAGGTCGTAAGCCCTCGTGATCGGAGCCAATCATGAGCTGGACTCGATATTTTCGCCGTCGCCGTTGGGATGAGGAACGCGCCCGCGAACTCGAGACTTATCTCGAAATTGAAACTGACGAGAACATCGCGCGAGGCATGTCTCCGCAAGAGGCGCGCTACGCCGCACACCGCAAGCTCGGCAATACCACGCTGATCCGCGAGGAGGTTTATCGCATGAACAGCCTTGGGTGGTTCGAAACTCTTTGGCAGGATGTGCGCTTCGCCATTCGTATGTTTGTTAAGAGCCCCGGCGCGACTTCGATAGCGGTGATTTCCTTGGCCATCGCCATCGGCCCCAACTGTGCACTGTTCAGCGTGGTGGACAGTCTGATATTGAAGCCTCTTTCGGTCCCGGGCGCCCCACAGATGTTCTCTCTTTGGACCTGCACCGACAAGAAGGATCAATTCAAAGGTCTCTCTTATCCCGAGTTCATGGATTACCAGGCGCAGGCGGCTGAGATAGGTTCGTTCGTCGCCGACGAGAGGCATAACGCGCTCTTGACGGACCCGTCGGGCCATCGGGATTTAGTGCCCGCGCGTTCAGTTACCGGAAATTACTTTTCGATCCTGGGAGCGCGGGCGGTGGTGGGGCGGACTCTGGGTGAAAATGACGCGCATTTCGAAGGGCCGCCGCCGGCAGTGATCAGCTATTCCTTGTGGCAGCGCCAATTCGGAGGAGCCGCCGACGCGGTAGGAAAAACCCTCTTCATGTTCGGCCGCGCCTTCTCCATTGTGGGTATCTTGCCCCGTGGTTTTCGCGAGCCCGGCATGGAAATCCTCCCACCCGACGTGTGGATTCCTCTCAGCGCTGATACCTCCAGCCAGAGTACCTCCTTCATGCGGCGTGACGCTCAGCATCTCGGCACGATGGTGAAATTGGGGGATGGTGTGGACCTGACGCGGGCGGAAGCCGTGTTGAAAACGGTGGCGAAACGCCTCGCCAGCCAGTATCCGGATACCAACAAAGGTAGGACGATCATCCTCGAAAACCCCGGCAGGGGCGCGATAGGAGTGATCGTTCTTTCTCTGGCTGGCCTGGTCTTGCTGATCGCTTGCGCCAACATCGTGGGTATTATGATGGCCCAGGGGGAATTCCGGCGGCAGGAGTTCGCAGTGCGAGTGGCCGTGGGCGCCTCGCGGGGACGTCTGGTGCGCCAGTTGATTGTGGAAAGCCTGCTGCTGTCGCTCGCGGCCGCCGGTGTGGGCCTGCTGGTGGCCCTTTGGCTGATTCGACTTATGCCGGCGCTCAATCCCATCCCAATACTCAGGGTGGACTTTGACTTTCGCGTGGATAGTAGGGTGGTTATTTACACGCTGGCGGTGGCCCTCGTTACGGCGTTGGCAGCCGGACTGGTACCTTCATTGCGTGCTTCCCGGCCCGATCTGGTTTCGACGTTAAAGGGGGATGCCCCTAGGGTGTGGAGGCGTTTTCGGCTTCGTGGAGCGCTGGTGATTGGTCAGGTTGCAATATCCCAATTCCTGTTGGTTGGCACTGGCCTCTTGGTTCGAAGCTACCTGGAAGTCGAGCGGATGAGGCCCGGATTTGATCCCGGAAGAAATGTGCTGGCGGCATTCCTGGGAGCTCCCGCAGAAGATAAGGAGGTTGACTTCGCTCGGTTAGCTGACAAGCTCCGTGGCCTCCCTGGGGTCACGCGTGTAGCTTTCACGGATGACCTACTCCTCAGTGGATCGGGAGCAGCGAGACACCCCGTCGTGATCCCCGGGGTGACCTCCGAGCCCGTGGGAGTTGGGGGAAGGACCGCAGGGGCCGGCTATTTTTCGATCATGGGCACGCGGCTGGTTCGCGGGCGGGACTTCGACCGAAGCGATTCCAGGGGAACTGTTGTGGTGAACGAGACTATGGCGCGCCGGATCTGGGGCAGCCCCGACGCAGCGATGGGTAAGGTATTCCGGATGGACGGAGTGGATCGCCGGGTGATAGGCGTCGCGGAGAACGGCAAGTACTTCGAGTTGAACGAAGACCCGATCCCCTTCGTGTTTCGAGCGGCGCCGCTTGGTAAGGGCGGCGAAGGCACGCTCCTGATCGAGACCGCTGGGCCACCTTTGGCCCTGGCGGGAACGGTTCGAAAGGCAATTCATGATTTGGAACCCGATGCTCTCATCATGAACCTGACCAGCTTGCGCCAGAGCATGCGGTTGTCGCTCTTCCCATACCGTGTCGGGGCGGGCCTGATTGGGACCATCGCCATCTTAGGGGTATTTCTGTCTGGTGTTGGGCTGTACGGACTCGTTTCCTATAGCGTCTGCCGGCGCACGCACGAAATCGGAGTGCGAGTGGCCATGGGAGCGGAGCGGAGTGACGTGTTAACGCTTGTTTTCCGAGAAGTAGTGTTGCGACTCGCCATCGGGTGCCTGATCGGGTTCGCCGTGGCACTCGCGGGGGCACAGATCCTCAGGTCGGCGCTATATGGTGTGAGTCCTACCGATCCGATTGGGTTAACCGCTGCTGTGGCCGTGGTGGCTGCGGTCGGGCTGCTCGCCGCGTACGCTCCCGCCCGCCGGGCGCTTCGTGTAAATCCAGTGGACGCCTTGCGGGAACAATAGCTGGTAGCGCGGACCTGCGTTTTTCGGGTCCGCGGTTCTTCCGAACAAAAGCCGAAGACCTCGAATAAAGAGGTCTGGGCTATGCGAGGCTGACCATGAGTTGGGCTCGATTCTTTCGTCGCCGTCGATGGGATGAGGAACGCGCTCGCGAACTCGAAGCCTACCTCGAGGCTGAGACTGACGAAAACATTGCGCGAGGCATGTCTGCGGAAGAGGCACGCCATGCGGCGCACCGCAAGCTCGGCAACACCACCAGGATTCGCGAGGAGATCTATCACATGAACAGTCTCGACTGGCTGGAAACGCTATGGCAAGACCTGCGCTACGCAACCCGCATGCTGACGAGGAATCGCGGCTTTACGGCTGTGGCAGTCGTAACCCTGGCGCTGGGCATTGGCGCCACCACGGCCATTTTCACTGTTGTCCACGCAGTGCTTCTTCGCCCCTTGCCCTATCCTCATCCCGAGGAACTGGTATATGTGCAAGAGAATCTCGGAGAGTACGGACTGAATCAATTCGTTTGGAACAGGGAATTTGTAGCGTGGCGGAACCAGAGTCGAACGCTCAGCCCCATTGCTGCTTACATGGATTTTGAGGCCAACCTCACGGGAGGTGGCGAGCCCGAGCGAATCATCTGCGGCATGGCTACTACTCCGTTCTTCTCCATCCTCGGCGTCCGACCCTTGGTCGGACGGCTCTTTCTCCCCGAGGAAGACCGTCCTGGCGGTTCGCCGGTTGCGATCCTGAGTGAAGGTTTGTGGAAAAGCCGCTACGGGGGCCATCCATCCGTGGTCGGCAGGAGCGTCTCCTTGGATGGTAAGGTCTATACGGTGGTGGGAGTGCTTCCCGCTGCTTTCGTCGTTCCTGATCAGTTCAAGATTACGCATGCCCTTTGGGTGCCGGTTGCGGAAAGCCAGACGGGGGCCGGGCCGTTTCGCATCTTTCGAGTGATCGGCCGGCTCAAGCACGGTGTGAGCCTGGCAGCAGCGCGCACCGAACTGGACACGATTTTGCAGCCGACGCTGCCAAAGCGCCTCAAGAAGAGCGTTGTCCTTTCGCGTTGGCAGGAGCAGATTACCGAACAATCCCGGCTTTCGTTGCTGCTCTTCCTGGGCGCAGTCGGCTTTCTGCTACTTATCGCTTGCGTCAATGTCGCCAACCTGTTGCTCTCCCGCTCGGCCGCGCGTCAAAAGGAAATCGCGGTGCGGGTGACGGTGGGCGCCGGACGGACTCGAATCGTGCGGCAACTTCTCACTGAAAGCGCCCTGTTGGCCTTGCTTGGGGGACTCATCGGACTGGCATTAGCGCGTTGGGGGAAGGATCTTTTGGTTGCGTTCATTTCTCCAAACCTTCCGGCGCTGGAACCCATCACGCTCGACTACCGAGTCCTGGGCTTCAGCTTGGCTTTAGCACTCGTCACCGGACTGGCCTTCGGTATGGCCCCTGCGCTCCAGGCTTCCAGGGTTTCGTTGAATGAAGTTCTGAAGGAGGCGGGTCGCGGCGGGACCGAACTTCGGTCGGGCATGCTTTTCCGTAATTTGCTCGTCATCTCCGAGACCGCCCTGGCGATGATTCTCTTAGTGGGAGCCGGCTTGCTCTTCAAAAGCTTCCTGCGAGTGCTCGGGATCGACCTGGGATTCAAATCTCAGCGCACCCTGTGCCTGACCATAGACCTGACACTCTCTAAGTATCCAACGGAGAAAGACCAGGCAAGGTTCTTCCAACAGGTGATAGAAGGGGTCAAGGGCCTGGAAGGGGTGCAATCTGTGGGCGGTAGCGGCATGCCGCCGCTCCTTGATACTCGATCGGGAATGGTTACGGGCTTGGCGGTTGAAGGCCGATCTGAAGAAATACCGAGTGCTTCATACGCCACCATCAGTCCTGATTACTTCCGCACAATGGGGATCCCCCTTAAGCAGGGACGCGATTTTGCCGCCGGCGACCGTGACGGTTCGCCGAGCGTCGCCATCGTAAATGAGTCCTTCGCCCGCCGTTACTTCGCTAACGAAAGTTGCCTCGGGAGAAGGATTGGCAGTTGGGTTCACAGGAAGGATTGGTTGACCATCGTGGGCGTAGCGGGTGATGTTCGTGATGTGGTCGAAAAGGAGCCTAACCCGGAGATTTTCCTTCCCTACTTGCAGGATGGCGAACCCTCTATGACCCTTTTCGTCCGCACGGCGGGAAATCCACGGCTTTGGGAGGGCGCCGTACGCAGGCAGATTGCAAGCGTCGACAAAGACCAGCCGCCCCACGACTTTGCTACTCTGGAACAACTCAAAACAGCTTCCCATACGTCACGGCGCGTGAATTTGCTCTTGCTCAGTGCCTTCGCTGGGCTGGGGTTAATCCTCGCTTCTGTGGGCATCTATGGCGTGATTTCTTACTCGGTTAGCCAGCGAACCCACGAGATTGGAGTGCGCACCGCCTTGGGCGCCAGCCACGGTGCGGTCCTAAAGCTAGTTGTCCGCCAAGGGCTCAGCCTGGCTGTCATCGGCATCGTCATCGGCCTCGGGGCTTCCTTGGGACTGACCCGGTTTCTGCAATCCCTGCTGTACGGGGTCAAGCCTATCGACCCTGGGACCTTCGTTGCGGCCGCACTTCTATGGACAGCGATCGCCCTGCTGGCGTGCTATATTCCGGCACGCCGCGCTACGAAAGTCGATCCCATCGTGGCGTTGCGGTACGAATGAGTGCGCCGGGATAAACCGGCGTGGAGGAGCGGATGAGAGAGCCGTACGGTGAAGGCCTAGCGAGCCACACCGACCCCGAGTCATGCGTGGTCAGTCGTAAGGCTGGGCGCGAAGCG
>Ga0326728_10003655_pt1 | contig 47106 bp, 29 predicted proteins | sample MB3enrmetagenome_FD_207602 | JGI IMG/M metagenome (GOLD analysis project Ga0326728, IMG submission 207602) | Lab enriched peat soil microbial communities from McLean, Ithaca, NY, United States - MB31MN | ecosystem: Environmental > Terrestrial > Soil > Wetlands > Peat | place: USA: New York...
GGCCGGGAGTGTCCGAGAAGCAGTTCAGATTCAGGCAGTCATTCCAGTCGGCGCGTCCGATGAGCGGCAGGCCGTGGGGCCCGAGCCGCTCCAGCGTGTAGCGGAAGCTGCGCTGCAGGTGCTCGTAGAGCGGTTTCTCAGAGCCGGGCTCGTTGTCGAATTGCACCGGCTCGTCGAGGATGCTCCAGTCGCCGGTCTCTTTGAGATAGGCGGAGACGCCGACGATAAGCCAGTGCGGGTCGTCGTTGAAGCCGCCTCCGATGTCGTTGTTGCCGCGCTTGGTGAGCGGCTGGTACTGGTGATAGGCGCCACCGGTCGCCAGTTGCGTGGCGGCCAGGTCCAGGATGCGCTCGCGGGCGCGCGCCGGGACCATGTGGACAAAGCCCAGCAGGTCCTGGTTAGAGTCGCGGAAGCCTAGGCCGCGGCCGATGCCCGATTCATAGAACGAGGCCGAGCGCGACATGTTGAAGGTGGCCATGCACTGGTAGGCGTTCCAGATGTTGACCATGCGGTTGGTGTGGACATCGGGCGTATTCACCTGGAAGATGCCGAGCACGCTCTCCCAGTACTGGCGCAGCCGCTCGAAAGCGGCATCGGCCTGCTTCGCGTCAAGATATTTTGCGATGACCGGCTTGACCGTCTTTTTGTTGATGATCTGGGAGCCGGGCGGATCGAATTTGTGGGCGATAGGATTTTCATGGTAGCCAAGCAAGAAGACGATCTGCTGCGTCTCGCCAGGGGCCAGGTCGAGCTTCACTTGATGGGCGCCGATGGGCGACCAGCCGTGGGCCATGGAGTTGGTGAGTTGGCCGGCTTCTACGGTGGCGGGCTTGTCCCAGCCGCGGTAGCGGCCCAGGAAGGCCTCGCGCTGCGTGTCGAAACCGGCGCCGGGCTTCGAACATGCGAAATAGGCAAAATGGTTGCGGCGCTCGCGGTACTCGGTCTTGTGGTAGATGACGCCATCTTCGACCTCGACCTGGCCGATATTAAAGTTGCGCTGGAAGTTGGTGGCATCGTCCTGGGCGTCCCACAGGCAAAATTCGATGCTGGCAAAGGCAGAAATCTGCGCCCGGGTCGCGCGCCGGTTGGTGACCGTGAGCTGCCAGATCTCCAGGTTTTCGTCCAAGGGCACGAAGTAGCGGGTCTGCGCCTCGATGCCGCTGTATTTTGAGTCGATGGTGGTGTAGCCCATGCCGTGGCGGCACGCATAGTCCTCCAACTCAGTGCGCGTCGGTTGCCAACTGGGCGACCAGAACTCCCGGGACTCGTCATCGCGCAGGTAAACGTACCGGCCGCCGAGGTCCATTGGAACATTGTTGTAGCGATAACGGGTAATTCGGCGCAGGCGGGCATCGCGATAAAACGAATAGCCTCCGGCCGTGTTGGAAATGATGCCGAAATATGCCTGGCAGCCTAGGTAATTGATCCACGGCAAGGGGGTATCAGGCCGCGTTATCACATACTCGCGGTTGCGGTCGTCAAAATGTCCGTACTTCATAGCGTGCTCCTGTAAGTAAGCGTGTCAGGAGTATAGCTCCTCGCCGGAATACTAATCAAACGTTTTTTTAGAGCATTCCACGGTGTTCCGGAATACAGGGGAGAATTTGCGCAACGCGGCGCGAATGTGTAAAGCTATCTGCGCGAGAGAAATAAGGCAATCGGCCGCGGTATGCGGAACCGTTGCCGGGATTCAGGCAAAGTGGAGCATATCCTCTTATGATTATCCCGAGGGCTCCCGCGAGGTGAAATCGCAATTATGGCCAATTCCTTATTCCTGCCCTTCGTGCGTTCTTGGTCCGGCTGGGAGTTGCTGATGCCCGTGCTCTTTACCGGTTTTATTCTTTGCCCAGTTGCACAGGTTCATGGAACCGAAATCGAAGTGGCTGAAAGCTCCCGGCTTGCCATTAAAGTGGACCAGGTGGGCTATCCACTGAATGGCCCCAAGGTTGCACTGGTCAGCTCCCCCGCCACAACCTTTGAAATCAGGCGTTCGAGCGATGGCCAGGTGGTTTTCCATGGGAAACTGACGCCTCCGCAAACCGACCCGAACACCGGTGATCAGGTCCAAGCCGCAGATTTTTCCGGCTTGCGCCAGACGGGGAGCTTTTACCTGGAGGTCCCCGGAGTGGGGCGAAGCTGGGACTTCACGGTGGACACTAATGTCTTCCAGCACACCTACTACATGGCCATGCGCGCCTTTTATGGGCAACGATGCGGGACGGCGGTGGACATGGGCCCTGAGTTCCCTGGGTACTCTCACGCCATCTGCCATCAGCATGGCGAATTCCACCCTAGTTCGGGCGCCAAAGGGCCGCGGGACAACTTGGGTGGCTGGCACGATGCGGGCGATTATGGCCGCTACATGGTGAATTCCGGCATCACTACCGGCACCTTGCTTTGGGCCTGGGAGATTTACGGGCAGAAGCTCAAGAATATTTCGCTCAATATTCCCGAGTCGGGCAATGGGACACCGGACATCCTGAACGAGGTGCGGTGGAACCTGGAGTGGATGCTGAAGATGCAGGACGGTGATGGAGGCGCATGGCACAAGCAAACCAGCGCGCACTTTTCAGGTTTTATCGCTCCCGAGGATGATAAGCTGCCGAGCGAGGTGATCGGGACCGGTACGGCGCCCTACAAGAGCACCTGCGCTACCGCCGATCTGGCGGCCGTGGGCGCAATCGCCGCGAGGGTGTACCAGCCCTACGATGCGAAGTTTGCAGCGCAGGCACTGGAGGCAGCGCGCCGAGCCTGGGCATGGACCCAAAAAAATCCTGACGTCACCTTCAGGAATCCGCATGGCGTGACGACCGGCGAGTACGGCGATGCAAGCTGCAAGGACGAACGCCTGTGGGCGGCGGCAGAGTTGTGGCGCACTACCGGCGAAGCCGCGTACAGCGACTTTTTCCTAAAAAATTACGCCGAGTTTCTTCCCAGTTTGGATTCGCCCCCGGCAGAGAACTGGAACACGGTCGGATCGATGGGACTGTGGACTTATGCGCTGTCCCAGCGCCAGGACGCGGATGCTAAAGCGGTTGCCGCGATCCGCGAGCGAACCCTGAGGGCTGCCCGCGCAATTGTGGAGCGCACGCGTTCTAATCCCTACCACGTGAGCATGCAGGCCAGAGATTTTGTTTGGGGATCGAACGGCGTTGCATCTGGATATGGCGTATATCTACTGATTGCCAACGTGATCCAGCCTGACCCAAGCTTCGTAGATGCCGCGCGGGACAACCTGCACTATCTGCTGGGACGAAACACTTTTTCACTTTCCTGGGTATCGCAGGTGGGAGAGCACCCGTTCCAGCACCCTCATCATCGGCCTAGCGGAGACGGCAAGCAGCCTGGACCCTGGCCGGGGATGCTGTCCGGTGGGCCAAATGCTAACCGGCAGGACGCGGTTCTGGCAGCGTTTCCCAAGGATCTGCCGCCGGCGAAAGTCTATGCCGATCAGTTGGCCTCGTACGCCAGCAATGAGATATGCATCAATTGGCAGGCATCGCTGGTGTTTTTATTGGCTGGAGAATTGAAGTAGTTAGTTATTCAAGCCGGTGTCGAAAGTCGAGGGATTCCACATGCATCTGCACATTCTGGATATCGTCATCATAGTGGCCTATCTGTTGAGCACCGTGCTCATCGGCTACTGGGTTTCGCACCGCGCTTCACAAAGCATGCAGGCCTACTTCCTGGGCGGAAACAAGATGCCCTGGTACATGCTGGGCATCTCCAACGCTTCGGGCATGTTTGACATCAGCGGCACCATGCTGCTGGTTTACTGGATGTTTGTCTACGGCCTGAAGAGCGTGTGGATTCCCTGGCTATGGCCGACCTTCAACCAGATCTTCCTGATGGTCTATCTCTCCAGCTGGCTGCGCCGCTCCAGGGTGATGACCGGCGCGGAGTGGATCAAGACGCGTTTTGGAACAGGCCTGGGCGCGCAGCTCTCGCACATCATCGTGGTGGTTTACGCATTTGTCAGCATCATCGGCTTCTTCACTTACGGCTTCAAGGGCATCGGAAAATTTGCCGCCGAGTTCCTGCCTTGGCATCTCTCGGCCGATCCCGTCACTTCGGCAAATATATATGCATTGATTCTTATCGCTATTACCGCTATCTATGTCATCAAGGGCGGTATGGTCAGTGTGGTGATCACCGAGGTAATCCAGTTTTTCATTCTGGCCATCGCCAGCTTTGCCGTGGGAATTATCGCGATGATGAAGGTCGCTCCCGGAATGCTGCATAAAGTTGTGCCTGCAGGATGGGACAATCTCTTCTTCGGTTGGCATCTAGGACTGGACTGGACGACGCTGCTTCCTGCGGCCACCGCCAAAATTGCCGATGACAGGTACGAACTCTTCGGATTCTTCGTCATGATGCTTTTCTTCAAGGGCATTCTGATCTCTTCTGCCGGTCCCGCGCCCAACTATGATATGCAGCGCGTGCTTTCCAGCAAGAATCCCCGCGAGGCCTCGATGATGAGCGCCTGGGTCAACATCGTGCTGACCCCGCCCCGCTACTTCCTCATCATCGGATTAACGGTGCTGGCCGCGGCCTTCTTTGGTCCCGACCTGCGCGCTATGGGCACGAAACTGGACTTTGAAACAGTATTGCCATTGGCGCTTGGTAAATTTGTCCCGGTCGGCTTAGTGGGATTTCTGATTGCCGGCCTGCTGGCGGCCTTCATGTCCAACTTCGCGGCCACTGTCAATGCCGCGCCACCCTACTTCGTCAATGACATCTACAAGCGCTATATCAATCCCAACGCCTCGCCCAAGACCTATGTTCGCCTGGCGTATCTCAGCTCCTTTGTCGTCGTTGTGCTTGGTGTGTTGATCGGATGGAACGTGCCCTCGGTGAACTTTGTTGTCCTGTGGATTGTCTCCGGCTTGTGGGGAGGCTATATCGCTTCCAATTCATTGAAGTGGTATTGGTGGCGCTTTAACGGATTTGGTTATTTTTGGGGAATGGTCACTGGAATTCTGTTTTCTATCTTGGCGATGCCGAGTGTGATGGGAAAGATTCCGGCCATGCAGAGCTTCCTCGATAAGGTGCCGTTGAATCTGGAAGTCGCAGTCACGTTTCCGCTGGTCTTTGTTGTCTCACTCATCGGCTGCCTGCTTGGCACGCTGCTGACCAAACCGGAAGAAGACGCCGTGCTGATGGACTTCTATCGCCGCGTGCGGCCATGGGGCTTCTGGGGACCCGTGCTGAAGAAGGTTTTGGCCGAAGACCCCGGCTTCAAGCGCAACCAGGACTTCTTGCGCGATATGTTCAATATCGTTGTCGGCATCGTGTGGCAGATTGCCCTGGTGGCGCTGCCGCTCTATATCGTGATCAAAGAGTTCCAGCGCGCCGCCATCACTCTCGCAGTTGTTTTGGCGACTTCCGCGATTCTGAAATTCACATGGTACGACCACCTGGCCGAGCGCGAGGTTGAAACCGACCTGGCCGCTGCCGGAGACAAGTAACCGAACTTGCTGCCTGCCGCAGATCGGGGCTGATCTACACCTCCCGCTCGCCATCCCAGAGCCGAGGCAAGTCGAGTTTCGCCACGGCATAGTGCATGCCTTCGCGCCGGTCGAAGATCGCCAGCGAGTCGCGCACCGCCTCACCACACCCCGACCCTTCACCCACGCAATGACCTACTTACTATTCAGGCAAGGCGATTTGGGATTCGATGTGGAAGTGACCGCTCACTCCCGGCGCTCCAGTATTGGGCTGGCCGCCACCGATGCTAATGGTGTAATCGCCTGCGGCGATCATCGGATTGCCCTCCTCGCTGACCATGCCCAGATCGCGGTCTTTCAACTCGAAGTGAACCTTTTGGCTTGCGCCAGGCTCAAGATGAATGCGCTTGAATCCGCGCAGAGCGATGAGGGGCGCGCCCTTGACCTCCGGGAACTTGAGATAGACCTGGACAACCTCATCTCCCGCTGCCTTGCCGGTGTTGGTCACTGTCACGTCGGCGATAACGGGTTGTCCCGCGGCCACAGCCTGCGTGGGGAGACTCAGATCGCTGTATTTGAACGCCGTGTAGCTGAGCCCATAGCCAAACGGGTAGAGCGGCTTTCCTTTGAAGTACCGGTAGGTCCTTCCCGCCATCCCGTAATCTTCAAAGTTGGGCAACTGGTTGATGTCCTTGTAAAAAGTAACTGGCAGCCGTCCCGCTGGATTATTCTTGCCGCTTAGTGTCTCCGCGATAGCTGCTCCACCCTCCTCGCCGGGATACCATGCTTCCAGAACCGCGTTGGCGTGCTCGTTGATCCAGTTGACAGCCAGCGCGCTGCCATTGATCAGGACAACAGCCAGTGGCTTGCCGGTTGCCGCCACGGCTTTGACCAGTGCTTCTTCCGGCTCGGGAAGATCGATGCTGGTGCGATCTCCACCCAGGAATCCAGGCACGGTCACCGGCATCTGTTCACCTTCGAGCATGCTGGTAATGCCCACCACAGCGATCACCACGTCGGCGTCCTTGACCGCGGCAATCGCCTCAGGAGAAATCGTATCCCTCACTTTCGTCCAGATCAGTTGCGCTTGCGCCTTGCTGTTCATTGTGCCGTAGTTGATGCTGAGCGCGGCTTTCTGCCCCTTCTCCAGGTGGACACGGCCAACGCTTGCGTCGACTCCCTCGCTTCTGAACAGCATGGCCACCTGCTTATCGTCAATCGACACTCTTCCGAAGCCCCGGCCACGGAGGCCGACGAGATAGTCGCCTGATTCCCGGACCGTCAGGAATCCCGTCCAATGCACGCCGAGGGCTTTCTTCCCGGCAACCTCCGGCGGCAGATTGCTGCTTTCGCTGAGGTTGATGTTCGGCTCGGTGCGGCTGACAATCGGCGGCGGGCCTGCTTCACTGGGCGGCCGTCTCAGCCACTCGCCGTAATCCGCTTTGAGGCCAGGCTTTCCATCCGGAGTCGTTAGGAGAGTATCAGGCACTGGATCTCCATCGCTGCGCAGGAACTGGGTTCCCGGAGCGTAGGTAATCGTCGCTTTTGGAAACTCCGCCTTCAGGCCATCGAGCACGGAGACAATGTGCGTTGGCTGGCCGGCATAGTTGCCGAGCAGCGGCCGTTCCTGATCGGCGAGCGGGCCTACAACTGCTATCTTCTTGATCCTTGGTTGAAGCGGAAGCAGACCATCGTTCTTGAGCAGAACCATGGCTTCATTCGCGAGTTTGCGAGCCAGGGCGCGGTGTTCCGTGCTGTCCAGTTCCTTCTCATCGATCCTGGTGTAAGGAACCATCTCCGGCGGATCGAACATGCCGAGCTTCATGCGCGCGGTGAACAGGCGAATCAGCGCTGTGTCGAGCGTGCTTTCAGGCAGGTAGCCTTGCTGCACGGCGTCGACATAGGCCTTTTCAGCCGGTTCGCCAGACCTTGAATAGGCATCGACGCACTCGTTATCCATTCCCCGAATTACGGAGATGGCCACGCCTTGTGCCTGCGTTGTGCGGTAGCGATGATTGGCGGCAACGTCCCGGACCGCGTCGCAATCGGAAACCACATACCCCTGGAAGCCCCATTTCCCGCGCAATTGGTCCTGCATCAGGAACTGGTTGGCGCATGCCGGCTCGCCATTAATGGCGTTGTAAGCGCACATGACGGAACCAGCCTTGCCTTCCACGACTGCGGCGCGGAACCCGGGCTCGTAGGTATCCACCTCGTCGTGCTTGCTCACGTCCACATCCGCAAAGTGCCGCGTCGGCTCCGGCCCGCTGTGAACAACGTAGTGCTTGGGTGTTGCAATCGTCAGGTAGTACTTCGGGTCATCGCCCTGCATTCCGGTCACGTAGGCCACGCCCATGCGTCCGGTAAGGAACGGATCTTCGCCGTAGGTCTCCTGTCCGCGGCCCCAGCGCGGGTCGCGGAAGATGTTCAGATTCGGAGACCAGAAATCCAGGCCTCCCATGATGCCCGTGTGTCCCTCGCGTACGTTTTGCACATGCTTGATGCGTCCCTCAATACCGATCTGGATCGCCATGGCATGAATTCCCGGCACATTGAAGGTCGCAGCCAGGCCGATCGGCTCAGGGTACTCGGTTACACCCTGGTTGATCACTCCGTGGAGCGCCTCGCTCCACCATTGGTATGCGGGAACATTGAGTCGCGGAACTGCCGCAGAGCTGTTCTGCATCTGTGTGGCCTTCTCCGCAAGGGTCATGCGATGCACCAGATCGGCAGCCCGCTGCTCGGGCGGAAGGCTTGGATTCATGTAAGGAAGTTTCGCCGTATCCTGGGCAACTGCGGCTTGCTGAATTGAGCCACAAAAGAGCATTCCGATACAGGCGACAATTCCTGCATACATTCGTTTCATGCGGTTATTCATACCATTTCTCCGGGTTAAATTTGGTCGGCCTCCAAACTTCACTGCACCACTTGGCCGGCGCGGTCCTCCACATCAGTGCGGAACGGAAATACAGTTTCTCAATGTGGAGTACGGACGCATCTTTATGAGAATATGCCAGAGACGCCCTCCTCGTCACGCTTGGGCTTGTTAATGCTACCTGGGATGGCTGCGGCGCGGGCACAGGTCATTTCCCATTCGTCGATTGACACGGCGAAGTCGAGCCTCCTACGATTTCAATGTTTTCCAGTTACAAAGAAAGAGGCGCCATTTCCAGGTGGCGAGATGGGATATAAGGCATATGCAACCGTTATCTCGAAGTGAATCCATTACCTGGCCCGGCTTTCGACCCATCCGGACTCCGCACAAGGGAACTCTGCGCGCCTGCGCAACTATGTTGATCCTGCTGGCAGTAGCCGCCGTCGCCGTCGCACAGAACCAGACCAGCAGCTTTGTGCTGGAGCGAAAGGACAGAACAATCGTGCTGGAGCCTTATGCGGACAACATCGTTCGCATCACGTTGAGCACGGCGAAGCCGGCGGCGCTTGGAGCGCCCGGATATGGAATCGTGGGCGCTCCCTCGATGACCGGATGGACCCAGGAGCGTGATGCGGACGGCAATGACGTCATTCTCTCCGGCAGATTGACGATCCGTGTTGCTCCGGAGAACCTGCCGCCGCCCCACTCTTTCCCGCTCGATGCATTGAATCAGTCGCTCAGGGATCACTACTTTGGCGGAAGCGGGGATGGGCACGGGCCCTACAACGACATCATCACCGTCGCCACTTCCTCCGGCAAGCCGCTCCTGAAGCTGTGGCGCTGGTCGATGGTCCCCAATCCCGCAGGGGAATCGCCTATGAATGCGGGCGACGGCGCTAAGGAGGGCCCAAGCTACCGCGTTTCCGCCTCCTTTGATTCGCCGCAAAGTGAGCATTACTACGGCCTCGGCCAGCAGCAGCAGGGGTTTCTTGACCTGCGCGATCATCGCATTCAGTGCTGGCACGATTACGGCGCAATTGGAGGAGAGAATGTCTGCGTTCCTTTCATGGTGTCGAGCCGCGGCTACGGTCTTATCTGGGACAACCCGTCCAAAACCACCATCGATCTCGGCTTCAACCAGCAGAATCTCTGGTCCTCCGAGGTCGGTGACCGTGTCTCGTTCTTTGTGATTGCCGGCGAGAAGAGCGACGAAATATACGCGGGCTATCGCCAGCTTACCGGGGTGACGCACCTGCTGCCCAAAGCCACCTACGGCTACATTCAGAGCAAAGCCATCTATCCCACCGAGGAGCAGGCACTGAATATTGCCAAAGAATATCGCGACCGCAAATTGCCGCTCGATGTGCTGGTCGTGGACTTCCTGAATATGACGCGTCAGGGCGAGATGGATCTGGACCCGGCCCGGTGGCCCGATCCCGCCACCATGAACAGCCAGCTTCACTCCATGGGAGTGACGACTCTTCTCAGCGTGTGGCCGCACTACTCCAAGGGAACCCGGTTCTATGACATGCTGCTGAGCAAAGGCTGGCTGGTGCATACACCCGATGGAAAGCCGGACCCGGGATGGACGAAGGATGTGATCGGCCCCAACCTCGACACCACCAACCCCGAGGCTGCCAGGTGGTTCTGGGAGCAGATTCGCGACCGTTATGTAAAGCCTTATAGTTTTGATTATCTCTGGCTGGATGAAACCGAGCCGGATATCGATCCCGCGAACGACGTCTTCTGGATCGGTTCAGGCTCCCGCTACTACAACGCTTATCCCTTGTTCCACACCGCCTCCGTATACGAGGGCTTCCGGCGGGATTTTGGCGACAGCCGCAGAGTCATGATCCTGGCGCGGGCGGCCTACCTGGGCGCGCAGCGAAATGGAACGGTCTTCTGGTCCAGCGATATTTTCTCCACCTGGGACATGCTCAAGCGTTCCATTCCGGCCGGCCTGAACTTTACCGCCAGCGGCATGCCTTATTGGGACACGGATATCGCCGGCTTCTTCTCGCCGCAAATCTACGCCAATTACCACGCGGTTCATAAGCCTTTGGTCGATGCCTCTGACGCAACCAGCAACGTAGGTAATTATGAAGACTATCCCGAGTTGTTCGTTCGCTGGTTTGAGTGGGGAGCCTTCCAACCCGTCATGCGTGCCCACGGCGAGAGAATGCACAACGAAGTGTGGTCCTACGGCAAACAGGCGGAAGCCATTCAGGAGAAGTATCTGCGGCTGCGCTATCAGTTCATTCCGTATATTTACTCACAGGCCTACCGCACTTACCAGACGGGCGCTCCATTCATGCGCGCGCTTTTCATGGACTTTCCTGGCGATCCGAATGTCGCCGACATTCGCGACGAATACATGTTCGGTCCCGCTTTTCTGGTTGCGCCTGTCACGGAGCAGGGGGTAACGAACCGCAAGGTGTATCTCCCCACGGGCTGCGATTGGTACAACTACTGGACCAATGCGCGCATCAAAGGCGGCCAGACCATTACCGCGGACGCGCCCATCGACACCATTCCGCTCTTCGTGCGAGCAGGGTCGATTGTGCCACTGGGGACCCCGGTTCTCAGCACCCATCAGCCCCAGGCCATTGCCACTGTGCGCGTCTACCCGGGAGCGGACGCGGACTTCACGCTCTATTCCGACGACGGAATCACGTATTCCTATGAGAAGGGCGCAGGTTCCACGACCACGCTGCACTGGGATGAAGCGAAGCATCAGTTCACCCATGCGGGCGCCGCGGCCTGGACCGAACCCGATTCCAGGATCGTAGACATCGTGCATCCGTAACTGATGCAATCGGCTGGCCGCATCTGAAGAAATGCCGGTATGCTGAACCGGCTCTTACTGGCGTGGATCGACCTTGCGTAATTCGGGACCTTGAATTAAGTCGGCGAATGGGCCGGCCAGGCGGTCGCCGGTGATGGTGTGACCGTAGAAGTCGGAATCGATGCCCTTGTATGCGGCAAGCGGCTTGATCTCTCCCTTCACGGTCATGGTGAGCTCGAGCTTGTCGGGATCGAGTGCGGCGGTGATGTCGGCCATAGCGCCGTGCAGGTCCCAGTTGTGCTCTTCCTGCCACGATTTCAGATTGTGCCACTCCGGCGGCTCGGGAAACTTCACGCGCAGGAACGGCTGCGCGAAGAACATGCCCCCGGCGGGGTTAGCGTAGACGTTGCCATCGGCGTCGTTGCGTGCGTTGGTGAACTCGATGGCGGAGCGGCCCATCTTATAGAACACGTTGCCGTGGACCATGAGATTGTGGACATCGTTGGTGTGTCCGCCGATGGGTCTCGGCGCGCCGAGGCCGGAAACCGTATCGACGCCAGCCTCGTCGCAATCGAGAAAGAGATTGTAGGCGATGATGACGTTATTGGTGTCGCGGATGAGGATTCCGCCGGTGAGATGGGAGAAGATGTTGTTGTCGATCTGGTTCAGGGCTTCGCTGCCCTCGATGTGAATGGCGTGGGGATTCACGTTGCCGGGAATATCGGCGAAGACGTTGCCTGTAATGCGCACGTTGGCGTTGCCGATGTCCAGCCAGATGCCATTGGCGTGGCGGATGTGGCGGATAACATTATTGCGGAACAGGAGATTGCGCGCGACGTGCATCTTGGTGCCGCCGGACTCCGACATCAAGGCCGCGTCCTGCCAGCCGATCCATTCGAAGAGGTTCTTTTCGACGAGCGTGGATTGCGGACCGCCCGTGCCGCCTAATCCTTCAATTCCGCAACAGCGAAAGGTGTTGCCGCGTAGGATGTCATAGCCCACCGGCTGCGGCGGCTGCGAAGCGGCCCAGTCCTCGTTGCCAATATCCAGTCCAACGCTGTTGGCCCACTCAAAGGTATTGTCTTCAAAAATGAAGTGATTGCCGCGGTTGGTGGAAACCATGCCGCGCTGCGGAACCGGGAAACCGTTGCCCGCGTGCATGAACGTAATGCCCTTTACGCGGATATAGGACTGGTAGCGCTTCGCCGGCGAGAAGACCTGCTCCGCCATGGTGATCTCGATTACATGCTTGGCGGGGTCGTCGTCATTGGCTAAGCGGATGTGCAGGGTCAAGCCGTTGGGCTCAATCCAGACCTTGCCGGCATAGGGTTGGAACTCCTGGAAAAGCGGGGACCAGTGAATCTCGCTGAAGAAGTTGACCGAACGCGGTGATGGGCCGGCAAGGTCGCTGGCGATTTCGACGGGCTCAAGCGGGTGGCCATCAACAAAGACAATTCCGCGGCGGCGGAAGTAGTTAGCCATGTTGTCCTTGGCATAGTTGATCCAGTAGCGGTTGCCGATGACGTTATCGACCTCGAAGGGATTGTAGCCGTCGTGGAAGAGCGACGGATCGAGATGCAGTTCCCAGGCCTTGACCCGTTGTTTTGTTGTGCGATCGAAGCCGAAGTTCCAGCCCTCGCTGGGCTGCCAGTCGTTGACGATGGCCGAGCCTTTCACGACGACCTTCGCCCCGGGCGCGGCTTCGTAGCTGATCATCGCCTCCGGCCCGTCGCCGCCGCGTGCGGGACGGATGACCTCGCGATAAACGCCTTCAGCAATAACGACGCGCTCGCCCGGCTGGAGCACCTGCGCCGCATGATCGATGCTCCGGAAGGGATGCTCTTTTGTGCCGGGGCCTTTGTCATCTGCGTTCTTGGCCTGAATAGCGACGTAATAGGTCTTCGTGAAGTGCAGCGGCTTCTCCCACATGGGAAACTGTGTGCCGTCGGGCATGGTGGAGTTGTCGGCAAAGGCGGCGGTGGCTGCTACAAAGAAGGCAAGAATACAGAGCGCGCGTTTCATAAGAGTCCCTCCGGGTGTGCCGGGCGTGCGTGGAATGAGCACGCGTTCGGAAAACATAGGCCGCGCTCATGGTAAATCGGTTTGCTTCAAGTGTCGAGAGCTTGACTACCGTCCCCTGCCGTCAGTACGGTTTCTGATTTTCCGTCATGCCGGGCCAACTGTCGGTCCGGAAGGGAGCGGCTGGCAAGCCGGCGCCGTTAAACAGTGTTGCTGCCGGGTTGGACTGCCATGCGTAGCGAACCTCTTTGGGCTTCGGCACTGAGGGAGAAGAAACAAAAATTGTCTTTCCCTTGATGTGCGCCTCGGCCCAGGTCCACTTCCGGTCCTCTCCGGCGATGGCAAACTCTTCCAGTTTGGTTCCCTTCACCACCAGTCCGCCATCGGTGTGTGCAAAGTGCAGCCGTATCTCGCCAGAACGCCGATCAACCGATTTCAACGTCGGGCCCGAATAAACAACCTTCTCGCCGTAGTAGTTGGCCAACGCGCACCGGGCTAGGCGCTCGCCTACTGGCTGTTTGTCCTGCGCATGAATGTTGTCAGCGTCGCCGGTGTCGATGGTGATAGCCAGGCAGGAGTGGGAAACGCTGGCAGCCGCAATCGCCTGCGACTCGCGCGTTTCGGCCCATTCGTCGCCATCGACCGGCGTGGGGCTGCGATGCTTGAATGCCGGCAGGCTGACGATGTAGAAGGGGAAATCGCCCTGGGCAAAGAGCTTGCGCCAGTCGGCGATCATCACGGGGAGAATCCTGCGGTACTGGTAGCCGCGCGGCGAGTTCTGCTCGCCCTGGTACCAGAGCGCGCCGGCGATGGAGAGCGGCGCGATGGGCTTGAGCATTCCTTCGTACAGCACCGTCGGCATCACCGGCCAGTTCTCGTAGGCGATGGGCAGCGGATGCGGCGGACGAGCATCCACGCTGAGTTGGCCCTTCCACTTTCCAGCCAGTGGGATGATCGACTTGTCTCCCAGCATGAGGCGTATATCTTCAGGTTTACTGAGGAATCCGCCATCAGGCTTGGTCTTCAGGACGCGAATCGCCACAACATTTCGTCCGGGTTTCAGCACGCCCGCAGGAAGAAAATAAACGCGTGGGTTCTCCACCCATGAACTAGCGCCGGCGAAGGCACCGTTCATAAATGCCGTGTCCATGCGTTCAATTGATCCCAGGAACAGCAGCGCGCGCCCCGCCGGAAGCGGGTCCGGCAGCACAATCTCTTTTCTGAACCAGGCCACGGCGGCCGTCTCAGGCACGCCAAGCTCGGCAAATCCGCCAGGAATGTTGACTGTTTTCCAGCTTGAATCGTCGAAATCGGGGGAGGCCCATTTGCCTTTGAGGCCGGTGTCGTACTGGTCGTACCAGTGCATCACGAAGTTGCCATATTCGGGCGCGCCCTCAGCCGCCAGCCGCTGCAGCTCCGCTAGCGGTATATCAAAATCGTGAAGCGGACGCAGTGCTTCGGCGCTTGTCCACGCCTCAGCCGGTGTACCGCCCATGTTATCCAGCACCAGGCCAATCGGTACATGGATCTCACCCTGAACCTTGCGCGCAAAGAAATACCCTACTGCCGAGATCCAGTCCGCCGTCTGAGGCGAGACGACGCTCCACTTGCCCTCAACCAGATCCGTGTGCCGGTAAGCTGTATGTCCCGCTACGGTGAAGAAGCGAATCTGCGGATAATTCGCCGCCTTCACTTCGTCGGCGCCATTGCGCGCAAACCGTAACGGCAGGCCCATGTTCGACTGGCCGCCGCACAGCCAGACGTCGCCCACCAGCACATTATGCAGTTCAATTTTCTCGTGGCCGGTGATCCTGATGGTGTACGGGCCGCCCGCGGGAGGCGGCTGAATCGTCACCTGCCAACGGCGGTCGGGACCGGCCACGCCGGTTGCCGTCGCGTCTCCAATCTCGACCTTGACCTTGTCGCCGGGTTCAGACCATCCCCATATGGTATTGGCCTTGCCGCGCTGCAAAACCATGTTATCTGCGAAGATCGAGCTGACAAACGGCTGTGGCTTGGCGGCTGGAGCAGCGGCGGGAGACGCAATAGAAGGTGTTGGCTGAGCTGGCGCAATGCCCGGAAGAGCAACGAGCAATAAAAATGCTGCAATCCAGGCGAGTTTCAATCTGGAGCTCATGTGTTCAAGCCTCTTTTCTGAAGACGCGGTTTTAGGCAAGACAATACATGGCCTGGGGGTGTTCCTCCAGGCCCGCGTCATCAATAATCACTTTACCGGAAGAGCCTCGGCGCAAAGTCCTTCAGATCGCGGCGCCACGTCTGCCACTCATGCGCGGTACCCGGAGATTCATAGAAGATGTGCTTGATCTTCGCTTCATCCAGCGAGGTGTGCAGTTTCACGATGCCGGCGTGCATCATGGCAGGCTCCTCGGTCCCTACGCCAATCCACAGCAGGTGCACCCGCTTGGCGAATGCATCCGGATCGGCCATCGCGCCGTTGAAGGCTGTCTTTAGATCGAACTTCTGATCGCCGCGCATCATCTGCATCCCGCCCGCTCCACTGAAACCGCCAATATAGGAGAAGAGTTCGAGGTGATCGAAGGTGACCTGGAAGGTTTGCATGCCGCCCATTGATAGACCGGCCATGGCGCGATGATCGCGGTCCGCCAGCGTCCGGAAGTGCGCATCGATGTAGGGGATCAGAACCTGCGTCAGATCATCTTCAAAAGCCTGCGACATCTCCTGCATCGCCTTCATCATCTCGGGCGAACCGAAGGGTTTCCCCGACAGATCGGGTTCGACGTAGCCGGCGCGCCTTGCATAGCCATAGGCCATCACGACTATCATGGGCTTCGTGCTCTTGCTCGCGATCAGGTTGTCGAGAATGAAGTTTGCATGGGCCTGCTTGATCCAGCCCGTCTCATCTTCGCCGCCGCCGTGCTGCAGGTACAGTACCGGATAGCGCACCTTCGCCTCCTCGTCATAGCCCGGCGGCGTATAGACAAGGGCGTGACGCCAGCTTCCGGTGACCTTCGAGTCGTACCAGACCTCACGGACGACGCCGTGTGGAACATCCTGTGGAAGATAGTAGGTAGCCCCCGGCTCCGGAATCTCGATGCCGCTCGCGTCCTTGCCGCCGCCGAAGTACGAATGGCTTCCGGGATCGCTGAACTCAGCGCCGTCGATTGCCAGTGTGTAGTAATGAAAGCCCGGCACCATCGGCGCGGAGGTCGCGGTCCAGAATCCATCGGGCTGCTTCACCATCTCCAGCTTTGGCTGGCTCCAGAAGTTCACCACCACCTTGGTGGCGGCTGGCGCCTTCACCCGGAATTCAGCTCGGCCGCTCGAGTCGACACGGGGATACGCCGCTCCCCACACATTCGTGGATGCAGGCTCGAACCCGCCGGGGTTCTGTGCGCAGCAGCAACTCGCCGCAATCAGGATGGGAATCATCACGAACTTCATCTCTTCAATCCTCCGTTCAAAAAGACTGCTTTTCGAAACTTCCCGGCCTGCACCAGCATGATCTATCACTGGCGATTACAGGCCAAATGGATGGTATCATACCTCATTCATTCCTGGCTGGACACACATCGATACTTTCGATCATAATGAAGTGATTTATTTGTATTGCCGCGTCTTATCTCTCTTCCAGATCGTCAAGATCAGTGGGAACAGAGTACAAAGATCGGACTCCTAAACTCGATGGGCGGGGTGGGCGCGCCTTCTTTGCCCGTTCAACCGGCACCGGCTTCATTACAAGGAGAAACTCGCAATGCGTAAGCTTCTGCTCGGTTTGAGCCTCATGGCCGCATTTCTGCCCGCATATTTCGCGGCCGCTCAAAGTACTCATCTCGCCATCGACGCATCCAAGGCCGGAGCCAAGATCGACCGTAACATCTTTGGCCAGTTCGCTGAGAATCTCGGCCATGGTCTTTACGAGGGCATCTGGGTTGGCCCGGACTCACCGATTCCCAACACGCGCGGGATCCGTAACGACGTTATAATCGCCCTGCGCGCGTTGAAGGTGCCAAACGTCCGCTGGCCTGGCGGCTGCTTTGCCGATCAATACCACTGGCGCAAAGGAATCGGCCCAGCAGCGCAGCGGCCGGCAACACTCAACTCCGCATGGGGCGGCGTGGTCGACACCAACGGCTTCGGCACCGACGAATTCATGGATTTCACCCAGCAGATCGGCAGCCAGGCCTACGTCTCGGTCAATGTAGGAAGCGGAACCCCACAGGAAGCGGCCGAGTGGCTGGAGTACATGACCGCCGCGCAGCCCACCGCGCTTCAGAAAGAGCGTGCCGCCAATGGCCATCCCGATGCCTACAAGGTCGGCTTCCTGGGGATCGGCAACGAAAGCTGGTCCTGCGGCGGTGGCATGACGGCGGAGTACTATCTGAGCCAGCTCAAAATATACAGCCGCTTCGTCGGAAACCTCAATCCTGCTCAGGAAGGCCCTCACCACATGCTCAAGATCGCCGTCGGACCGGGCTTTCCCGAGACCGACTGGACCGATACCATCATGAAGGGATGGCAGCATCACGACTGGGCCTGGGACATTGACGGCCTTTCGGTGCACCGGTACACGACGCCCAACGGATGGCCGCCCTCGACGCCTTCGACAGGCTTCGGCACCGAGGATTACATCAAATCGCTCAAGTCTACGTTGTTCATGGATGAATTCCTGCGCAAGCAGGAGGCCGTCATGGACAAGTACGACCCCGAGAAGAAGGTCGCGCTGGTGGTTGATGAGTGGGGCGTATGGCACGCGCCGCTGCCCGGCTCGAACCCGAGCTTCCTGGTCCAGCAGAACAGTCTGAGAGACGCGGTTCTGGCGTCGATGAACCTGAACATCTTCGCCCGGCACGCCGACCGCGTGCGCATGGCCAACATTGCCCAGATGATCAATGTGCTGCAATCCATGATCCTGACGGACAAGGAGAAGATGGTTCTAACTCCGACTTACTACATTTACAAAATGTATGTGCCCTTCCAAGAAGCGACGTTTGTTCCAGTCGATTTCGATCCCGGCACGGTTCATCGTGACGGCATCACCCTGCCACGAGTGGATGCTCTCGCTGCCAGGGACGCATCGGGCAAGCTGTGGCTGGAGATCACCAATCTTGATCCTGATAAACCGGTTGAGATCGATGCGGAGATCACCGGCATGACGGTTAAGTCGGCAAAGGGCGAGATGCTGACTGCACCCGCCGTCGATAGCGTGAACACATTCACGTCGCCCAACACCGTTGTGCCAAAGCCCGTTTCCGCAAGCGTGAAAGGCGGCAGGCTGGCATTGACGGTTGAACCAAAGTCGGTGACAGTCCTTTCGCTGGAGCCATAACAGAGATCGCGCGCAGACGTCCCCGGCTCCAGAAACAAGGTGGGATTGATCACAGTCTGCGTAAAACCTGAACCCTATGCCCAAGGCAATTCAGGCACTGGGTTCCATCATGGAGCTACTCATTATGCAATCTGCAATCAAATCATCAGCGTTGAAGAACCTAGTACTTTTACTGGCAGCGCTTTTTCTCTCCTTCGTGTCTGCGGCGCAGACGCGTACTGTGAATGTCGCCATCGATGCGTCGAAGACCGGCGCGCCGATCTCGAAGTATGTCTACGGGCAGTTTCTGGAGCACGGCGGCGATATTGTGAACACGGGCGTATGGGCCGAACTGCTGGCGGATCGCAAGTTCTACTATCCGGTAGCGTCAACCGCACCCCAACCTCCGCAGTTGATGGGCAACGCGGCGGGCAATCCCCGCTTCCGCCGTCCGATTACGCGATGGTGGGCGCCGATCGGCGGAGACGCCGTGGTTACTATGGACACCAAAAATCCTTACACCGGCGATCACACTCCGCTGGTGAAGCTCGACGCCAAAGTGCCGCATGGAATCAGTGAGTCGGGAGTTGTGGTGCGGAACGGCAAAGCGTATACCGGACGCATCGTCCTGGCTGGCACGCCTGGGACGGTGGTCAAGGTCGCGTTGATCTGGGGGAAGGAACCCGACAACCGCCAGATCGCGACAGTCCACATCCTGGGAACCGCGTACAGCAAGGTCCCGCTCAAGTTCGAGGCCAAGGCCGACACCGACGATGCGCGCATTGAGATCACCGCAACCGGCACAGGCTCGTTTCACATCGGCGCGGTTACGCTGATGCCTGCCGACAACGTTGAGGGCTTTCGCAAGGAGATCGTTGCCGCGCTCAAGCAACTGCGCTTCGGCGTCCTTCGCTTCCCCGGCGGCAACTTTGTCTCCGCCTACGAGTGGCGATATGGCGTAGGCGACATAGACAAGCGCCCGCCTATCTTCGATCCGGTCTGGCACGCCGTGCAGCCCAACGACGTGGGCACCGACGAGTTCCTCACGCTCTGCCGTTTGCTCGGCGTCGATCCCTACATCACAGTGAATGCCGGCTTTGGCGATGCATGGTCAGCCCGCGAACTCGTCGAGTACACCAATGGCGCCATCACCACGCCGATGGGCAAGTGGCGCGCCGCCAACGGCCATGCGAAGCCGTACAACGTTAAGTTGTGGGGCGTTGGCAATGAGCCCTGGGGCGACTACCAGATGGGCGCAATCTCTCCCGAGCAGTTCGCTCTCAAACACAATCTCTTCGCCAAGGCCATGAAGCAGGTCGATCCAACGATCAAGCTCATCGCCGGCGGCGCCATGCCCGACGTGATGGAGGGCGCCGATCAGTCCAAGCGCATCGGCGGCAAGTACGTTCCCGACTATCTGACGCCGGCCGACTGGAGCGGCTATCTGCTGGCGCACGACCTGGACAACATCGACATGCTCAGCGAGCACTACTATGCATCTGGCACGGAGCACACGGACATGAAGCTCGGCAAAAAGATGCCGATCAACCCGCCGCTGTCGCAGATCGAGTGGATGCGTGCCCCGGCCGTTCAGGTCCGCGCCAAATACGAGCACTACCAGAAATACCTGGAACTGATCCCCGGCCTCAAAGATAAGCCAGTCCCGATTGCCATCGACGAATGGGCGTATTTTGGCGGCGGACCCGGCTCCTACAAGACCACGCCGGCCTACGCCTGGGCCTTCCATGAGATGTTCCGCCACTCGGATATCTTCCAAATGGGCTGCTTCACCTTTGCCACGGCCATGATAAGCTCGAACCGCACCGAAGCAATTCTCAACCCCACCGGAATGCTTTTCAAGATGTATCGCGATCACTTCGGCACCATTCCGGTCGAGGTCTCCGGCAACTCTCCGCAGCCCAAAGTCGTTTTCCCAGTTGGCGGCGATCAGCCAGCGGTCAATCCGGGCAGCGACACCTATCCTTTGGATGTGAGCGCCGCGCTCAGCGAGGATCGCAGGACTCTCACCATCGCCGTGCTGAATCCCTCCGATGCCAAGCAAAGTATGAATCTCACAATCAGTGGAGTTAAGCTGGCAGACAAAGGAACGCTCTGGCAGATGGCTCCCCCTAAATTGGATGCGGTTGTTGCGGTCGGCAAAAAGCCGGAGGTGGCCGTGGATGAGCACGAGCTTGGCGCGCTGCCCGGCACAATCGATGCGCCTCCGTTCAGCGTCAGCATCTATTCGTATCCGCTGCAGTAGCTTGTCCTGCTTCAGCATGAATGGAAGCGCGCGGCAAATGCCGTTTGTGAGTTCATGCTGAAGCGCTTCCAGGTTAGGAAGATGAAAGGAAATCGAAGATGAAAACGGTTTTGCTGGCAATCGCCATCGCGGCAGCGCCGCTGATGAATGCGGCCGCGGGCCCCACTGCAAAGGTTGAGCAGGGCGTTTTGCAGGGAACAAAGGAAGCTGGGCTTACTGTCTACCGGGGTATTCCCTTTGCGGCTCCGCCTGTGGGCGATCTGCGCTGGCGCGCTCCGCAACCAGCGACCAAGTGGCAGGGTGTGCGCCCTGCTGTTAAGTTCGCTCCGCAATGCGTACAGGGCATTCCGGGGATAACGACGAGCGAGGACTGCCTCTATCTGAACGTATGGAGCCCGGCCAAGTCAGCTTCCGCGAAAGTCCCGGTTCTGGTGTGGATCTATGGGGGCGGTTTCAGCGTCGGAGGAACCTCCGTTCCGACTTACAGCGGAGAAAAGCTGGCCCAAAAGGGAGTTGTGCTGGTCAGCATCGCCTACCGCCTGGGGCCGCTCGGCTTTCTGGCGCATCCTGAGTTGAGCGCAGAATCGCCACAACACGTCTCGGGCAATTACGGTTTGCTAGACATGATCGCCGCGCTGCAGTGGATCAAGAAGAACATTATGGCTTTCGGCGGCGATCCTAACAAGGTCACGATCTTTGGCGAGTCGGCTGGAGGCATCGCCGTGAGTCAGTTGTGTGCTTCACCGCTGGCAAAAGGCCTGATTGAGGGGGCGATTTCGGAGAGCGGCGGCTCCTTCGGTCCTCCGCGCGCCGGCGGAATGCCGGGCGAGAATATGCGGCCACTGGCCATTGCGGAGCGGGACGGCCAGGCCTTCGCGGTCAACGCGGGAGCCAGTTCGATCGCGGAGCTTCGCAGAATACCGGCGGAGAAACTGCTGGCCGCCCAGCGCGGCATGGCATGGCCGAATATCGACGGCTGGGTGATTCCCAGCGATCAGTACACGCTATACGATGCCGGCAAGTTCAACGACATTCCAGTTCTTATTGGATACAACTCGGATGAAGGCGCGAGCTTTTCCCGCGAACGCACTCCAAAGGAATACATCGACGGCGTGCATAAGCGCTACGGCGCATTCGCTGACAACCTGCTCAAGGCCTATCCCGTGGGCAAAGATTCGGTGCCCAAGACGGCGCGCGATCTGAGCCGCGATGCGGCCTTCGGCTGGGGTACCTGGATCTGGGCGCGGTTGCAGACGCAGCGAGGAACATCCAAGGTTTTCTATTACTACTTCGATCAGCATCCGGATTATCCCGCTGATTCGCCGCAGGCTGGGCATGGCTCGCCGCACGGCATGGAAGTTGAGTATGTCTTCGAGCACGTGACTGGCGGACCTTCAGGAAAGCCGAGCGCAACCGACTTGACGATCTCCGACGCCATGGCGACCTACTGGACCAACTTCGCCAAGTATGGCGATCCGAACGGAAAAGGAATGCCCAAGTGGCCTGCCTTCGGCGACGCTCATCCTGAACTTATGTACTTTGCAGGAACGCCGCACACCGGACCCGTTCCCAACGAGGAGGGGCTCAAGGCGCTGGATGCCTACTTTGCCTGGCGGCGCTCGCCGGAGGGCGTGCGCGCCTCAGCGGTTGAGGACGCCAAACCCGCAGCGACGAATGTGATGGGCGCGCAGTATCCGCGTGTTCTGCCGGATTATAGCGTGGCCTTCCAGTTCAAAGCGCCCTCGGCTCAGTCGGTGGACGTGGACATAACCGGAAAAAAGTTTCCCATGATGCGCGGCAATGACGGCATGTGGAGTGTGACCACGCCTCCGATCGTCGAAGGCTTTCACTACTACGCGCTCGATGCCGATGGGGTCCGCATGAACGATCCGGGCAGCCACACGTACTTCGGCATGGGGATGGACGCGAGCGGCATCGATGTGCCCGAGGATGGCGTCAATTACTATCTGGCGAACGATCTACCGCACGGAGATGTCCGCATTCGCATCTACCATTCGAAGATTACCGGTCAGTGGCGGCGCTGCTTCGTCTACACGCCGCCGGATTACGACAGCAACCCCAGTGCGCGCTATCCGGTGCTCTATCTACAGCACGGCATGGGTGAGGACGAGACCGGATGGATCTTCCAGGGACACGCCAACCTGATTCTGGATAATCTGATCGCGGAGCACATGGCCGTGCCCATGATGATTGTCATGGACAATGGCTACGCATCACGGATCGCGGGGCCCTTTGGGCCGCCTGCTTCAGGGCGTTCTGGAGAAATTGGCGCCTTCGAGGACGTGATGCTCCAGGAGGTCATCCCCATGATCGATTCGACCTTCCGCACCATTCCCGACCGCGAGCACCGGGCGATGGCCGGCCTCTCGATGGGGGCCAATCAGGCATTGCACCTGGCGACGGGCCATCTGGACACCTTCGCCTATATGGCCGGATTCAGCGGCACAATGAACGGGCTAAGCACCGAGGCACTCGATCCCGCGACGGCTTTCAATGGCATCTTCAAGGAAGGAGTGGCCTTCAATGCGAAGGTGAAGCTGCTCTGGCTCGGCATGGGCACCGAGGAGCCCATGCCATTCCCCAAATCCATCGGCGCATTTCGTGCGATGCTGGACAAGGCCGGAATCAAGTACGTCTATTTCTCTTCTCCCGGCACAGCCCACGAGTGGCTCACGTGGCGGCGTGATCTGAACGACTTCGCTCCCAGGCTCTTCCGGGATGACCGCAATTGAATCGGCGCTGGCAATTCCTGCGCTTCACCCACTTACAATCGCAACCAGTTTTCATGTGAGGACAGAGATGAAGAGGACGAAGTTGTTTTGGGTAATGGCATTGGGGATGGTTGTTGCAGTTGGGTCACAGCTCACGGCTCAGGTGCAGACAATCGTTCCGTCGGTGGTTCCCGGCGCAAAACCGGTTGCGGTGGAGCACATCAAGATTCACGGCACGGCTCTGGAAGGCAATCTGGAAGGCGACGCCGTCGACCGCGACGTGATTGTCTTCCTGCCGCCCAGCTACGAAAAGGAAAAGCACCGCCGCTACCCCGTCGTATATGCGATGCATGGCTTCTTCATTGGAGCTGAACAGTGGACGCATGAAATCCATGTGCCTCAGACCATCGAAGGCGCCTTCGCCCTGGGTGCGCAGGAGATGATTGTCGTGCTGCCCGACTCGAAGACCATTTACAACGGTTCGATGTATTCGAGCTCGGTGACCACTGGCGATTTCGAGAAGTTTATCTCCCACGATGTGGTCGCCTACATCGACGCGCACTACCGGACTATCCCCGAACGCACCAGCCGCGGTCTGGTTGGCCACTCGATGGGTGGCTACGGTGCCAGCCGCATCGGCATGAAGCACTCCGACGTTTTTGGCGCGCTCTACATCATGAGCCCCTGCTGCCTGTCGCCTATGACAGGCGGCGGTTTTGGACCTCCAGAAAAAATGAAAGAAATGGCCATCGAAAATGAAAAGAAAATCGCCGGCTTGAAGTCGCCATCCGATGCCGCAGCCGCTCTGCCGGGCTTCGGCATTGCGCAGCTTGCTACGGCTGCCGCTTGGGCGCCCGACCCCAAGAACCCTCCGCTTTACCTCGATCTGCCTACGAAGGAAGGGCTTCCAGTGCCGGAGATTCAGGCAAAATTCGCAGCCAACGCGCCCCTGGTCTTCGTCGATCAATACATCGGCAACCTGAAGCAGTATCGAGCCATCGCCATGGACGTCGGCGACCAGGACGGCCTGCGCGCCGATGCCGGCAAGCTGCACGACGTCTTCGACAAGTACGGAATCGCGAACAGCTTTGAAGTCTATCCTGGCACGCACACAAGCGCCGTGGCCGACCGGTTTCAGAATCACGTGCTTCCGTTCTTCAGCAAAAACCTCTGTTTTCAAGCAAGCTGTCCGTAGTCAGTTTGTGCAGGAGGAACGCCATGATGGACCTTTCGCGCCGCAACTTTCTTAAGACATCTGCCTGTGCCGCCGGACTCTGTTTCGCCGGCCCCTCGGCAATCGCTAAGGCCTTCGCTGCCGATGATCCGGGGCACACTGCGGACAGGCTCGTGCCCTTCCCGCTCGCCTCGGTCCGTCTCGCCCCCAGCATCTTTCAGGAGCAGCAGGAGATCAATGCGCGCTACCTGGACTCGCTCGCGGTCGATCGGCTTTTGCATTCTTTCCGCGTCACGGCGGGCATTCCCTCCAGCGCCACGCCCTACAAGGGTTGGGAAGACCCCACCTGTGAGTTGCGCGGCCACTTCGCCGGCGGCCACTTTCTTTCTGCCGTTGCGCTTGCATCGGCCGCCTCGGGAAACACCGTTCTCAAGAGCCGTGGCGATGAGCTTATCGCCGGTCTCGATGCCTGCCAGAAAAAGATCGGGACCCGCTACTTGAGCGCCTATCCCACCGAACTTTTTGAGCACTTGGCGCAGGGCAAACCGGTCTGGGCGCCCTTCTACACCTACCACAAGATCATGGCTGGCCTGCTCGATATGTATTCCCTCGCCGGAAACGCCGACGCTCTGCGCATCGCCGAAGGCATGGGCCAATGGGCGCATGAGTATTTCTGGGGCATCAGCGCCGAACAGCGCCTGCGCATGCTTCGCACCGAGTACGGCGGCATGAACGAAGTCCTCGCCAACCTCGCCGCCGTAACCAAAAAGGAGCGCTACCTCGACGCCGCCCATCTCTTCGAGCAGCCCGGCTTCCTCGATCCGCTTGCCGCGCGCCGCGACGAGTTACAGGGCCTGCACGCGAACACGCATGTGCCCAAAATCATCGGTGCAGCCCGCATGTACGAAGTCACCGGCGACCGCCGCTACCGCGACATAGCCGAGTACTTCCTCGCCGAGGTTCTCGCCGCACGCAATTACGTCATCGGCAACACCAGTCTCGATGAGCACTGGAAGACGCCCCCCAATCAACTCAACGGCACGCTGGCCTGGACCAATGCCGAGTGCTGCGTGGCCTACAACCTGATGAAGCTGGAGCGCCTGGTCTTCGGGTGGACCGCCGATGCGCGCTGGATGGACGCCTATGAACGCGCCCTGTTCAATTGCAGGCTGGGTACGCAGAACTCGCAGGGCCTCAAGCAGTATTTCTTCCCGCTCGCCGCCGGCTATTGGCGCGCATACAACTCGCCCGAAGAATCCTTCTGGTGCTGCACGGGAACCGGCGTCGAGGAATTCGCCAAGTTTACGGACACAATTTATTTCCGCCGCGGCAGCGAAATCTACGTCAACCAGTTCATTCCATCCACGCTCGACTGGAAGGAAGAGGGCCTGCTCCTCGAGCAGGTCACGCAATTCCCGCGCGAGCATGGCACGACCCTCAAAATCAAATTCTCACGCCCCGCGCAGCGCACCATCCACCTGCGCATTCCTCACTGGACAACCGAAGAAGCGCAGGTGAAGATCAACGGCCGCCCGCTCGATGCCATGGCTGACCCGGGATCGTATCTCGCTCTTCGAAAAACCTGGCAGGATGGCGACACCATCAGCGTCAGCTTGCCCATGGAATTGCGTCAGGAGCCGCTGCTCGGCGACAATTTAACCGCTGCCGCGCTCTATGGTCCGCTCGTCCTCGCCGCAGATCTCGGCCCGGGTCCCGCCGATGAAGCCAGCAGAGTAATCCACAGCGGTGAGACGGTGCCCAAAAATCTGCCCGCCGCATCCCCCCTACCCAAAGCCGCGGCTTCATCGGAGGCAAAAACGGAACAATGGATTCAAGTTGAATCCACTTCGGAGCTGCGCTTCACCGCAGCAGGAGAAAGCGCTAAATCCCAACTGATGCCCATGTATCAGAGTAGCGATCAGCGCTACTCCGTCTACTGGCAGATGCAAAGCCCGAAGAAACAGAGCTGATTTGCAACAGAATGGTCAACCGGAAAATCACACTGTGAATCAAATCGGCCGTATATAAAATCGGCCCCTCTCAAATCCTGTCTATCTGTAGCTACTCAGAAACCGCGTTTCCTGCGTTTAAATACATTGAGCGTTGAACATGTTAATGAACTCGCATAGATTTAATGCGTTACAGCGATCCTCATCCTTCATGCGGCATACTTAAGTTTTGCGCCATCCCATATTCCGCAATGCGGGTATTTGCTGGCAGGTATCTGTGCCCGGGCAGCGAAGGCCGGTCAACGCGCCGCGTTTCGCTACGTCTAACTGAATGTCCATGTGAACGCTTCAAAATCTATGCAAATTCGGTTTGTTGTATCTCTTTCCACCTTGATGCTGGCCTTGGCCTGTTTGCCCGCGGACAGCTTTGCCCAGCAGCCGGTTTCCAGCCAACCGATGCCAGCCGTGAAGGTATCGTCCAACTACATTATGCTGCCCGTCACGGTGCGTGACAAAAAAGGTGCGCTGGTCGCCAGCCTCAAGATCAGCGACCTCACCCTGACAGAGGACAGCCGTCCGCAGGTGATCAAGAGCTTCACACGCGAGATTAAGCTGCCCTTCCGGCTGGGCCTGTTAGTGGACACCAACCGCAGCATGATGGGCTCGGTTGACAGCGAGCGTAGGGCGGCAGGCAAATTGGTGGACACCATGCTTGCGGAAACGCCCAATGCCGGTCAGAATCAGGCATTTCTGATTCACTTCGATCGCGAGGTTGAGCTGCTGGAGGACTTCACCGCCTCGCGCGACAGGCTGCATCGCGAGCTGGACGAGATGGGCCCCACCCGCGCCGCGCAGGACGAAACGCGTAACGCAGAGAGCAACGGAAACAACAATGGCGGCTGGGGCCAAACTCCGGGCCATGCTCAGGCGCGTGGCTTAAGGGGCGGTTCACAGCTTCTCGACGCGATTTATCTGGCCTCCGAAGAGCTGATGAAGAAGCAGTACGGCCGTAAAGCCCTGGTTGTCTTCTCCGACGGAGTGGACCGGGACAGCAAGATGTCGCTGAATGATGCCGTAGATGCTGCCGACCGGGTAGGCTTGTCCGTGTATACCATCTATCTCAAGAGCGAGCAGGAGCGCCCCGCGATCGCTCTTCACGGCGGCGATAGCCGTGGCGGCGTGAACGGCAGTTGGCATGGAAGCGCAGGCGCGGGAACGAGTGGCGCGCAGCCGGAAGAAGGCCCGATTCTGCGCCCGAAAAAGCCGCTCGTGGACGGCAGGAAGATCATGGAGATGATCGCCACGCGCACCGGAGGCCACTTTTACGAGGCCAAAAAAATGGATAGCCTCGAAGAAATCTGCGGCCAGATCGCCCAGGAGCTGCGCGGCCAGTACCTGCTGACCTACACGCCGGACGTGGTGGACAATGAAGGCGGCTTCCACAAGATCACCCTCAAGGCCAACAAGGACGATCTGACGGTCATCACGCGCGAAGGCTATTACGCGCCGGGCAGGGAAGCAAAGTAGCATTTTGCGGCCTACTCGTGGGTCTGTCTCGTACTAGTTCCAAACCGTGCGCCTCATTCCTCGCGCACGTTGCTATGGGTAGAACGAAACCAGAGTAACGGGGCTTTGGAAGCAATTCCACTCGGCCTCCTTGAACACTCTCGGTATGGGTGCGTTGACTCTGGTTCCGCGCTGGCCAACAGGCAGTGGCAAAATAGACCTATGCCGCCCGATATGGATCAAACTGTCCCCATTGTCCTCACCGCCGTCCAGGCCCGCGTCCTGGGCGCTCTGGTTGAAAAGGAAGTGACTACGCCGGAGTACTATCCCCTCTCGCTCAACGCGCTCATCAACGCCTGCAATCAACGCTCCAACCGCGAGCCGGTGATGGCGCTGGACGAGGAGCAGGTGCGCCAGGCCCTCCATGGCCTGGAGGACCTCCGTCTCGCCGGCCGTGCGCGCTCCGCCGAAGGCCGCGTCGTCAAGTACGAGCATTGGCTGGGCGAGGCCTTCAACTTCAGCCGCGCGGAAGTGGCGCTCCTTTGCGTACTGCTCTTGCGTGGCCCGCAGACTCCCGGCGAACTGCGCGGCCGCACCGAGCGTCTGCACCGCTTCGAGGAGATTGCGGATGTGCTCGCCGCGCTGCAAAAGCTCATGGAGCGCACCCCGCCCCTCGCCGCCATTCTCCCGCGCCAGCCAGGAACCAAAGAGTTCCGCTACGCGCATCTGCTCTCAGGCGGAGTCGAATCGCTTGCGGCTGCTATTGCCGCCGATACTGCATCCGCGAGCCGCGATGCCGGTGAAGACTCCGGCCTGAGCACGGATTCTGTCGAGCGCATTGCACAGTTGGAATCAACAGTAGCTGAGTTGCGCCAAGAACTCGCCGCTCTGTGCCAGAAGGTCGATGATTTGTTTGGCTGAGCGCAGCGTCTTCGGTGCGACTTAAATCAGTTCATACCCCGCAAACCAGTACCCAATCTCAAATGCCGCCGTCTCCTTGCCATCCGAGCCGTGAATAGCGTTCTCCGACATCGAGCTGGCATACTTCTTGCGAATTGTCCCCGCCTCGGCATTGGCCGGGTTGGTCGCGCCCATCAGCGTGCGCAAATCGGCAATCGCGTTCTCCTTCTCCAGAACCATCAGCACCAGCGGCCCCGAAGACATGAACTCACAGAGTCCATCGAAGAACGGTTTGCCCACGTGAACGGCATAGAAGCCCTTGGCCTGATCCTTTGAAATCGATTGCCTCTTGATGGCCACGATCTGAAATCCGGCCTGCGCGATCTCGGCCAGAATGGCTCCAGTAAAACCCTTGCGGACCGCGTCCGGCTTGACGATGCTGAAGGTGCGTTGCGCCACTGTATGTTCTCCTGCGGGGAATATTGTTCGCTCCCTTATTGTAATCTGCGACGTAATGTGGAGGGCAGCCGCCCGCAGGTCCAATCTGGTAAAGTTTCCGCATGTTCTGTTTCTCTGTTTCACCCCATCGATCTTCGTTTCTGCTGTCCGCCGTCCTCGTCGCCAGGCTGATGGATCTCCCTGCTTTTTGCCAAAGCACGCCGATAGGCGCTTCCACCCCAGCGACGGCTGCGCCCGAATTGCGCGTCTTCGATCCCTCGCTGATCGACAAAACCATCGACCCCTGCGAAAACTTTTATCTCTTCAGTTGCAACGGCTGGTTTAAGCGCAATCCACTGCCCCCCGATCAGACCTCCTATGGCCGCTTCACCGAGCTGGCTGAGCTGAATCGCCTCCATCTGAAGCAGATCCTCGAAGAATCCTCCGCTCCCGTAGCCACTCGTTCAGCCAACGAGCAGAAGATCGGCGATGAGTACGCCAGTTGCATGGACACGGCTACGGTCAACAAGATGGGCCTCGCGCCTCTTAAGCCGGAGCTGGACCGTATCGCCGCGTTGAAATCGCGAAAACAGTTGCCCGCGCTGCTGGCGCATCTGCATTCCATCGGCGTGAACGCCTTCTTTAGCATGGGCTCGAATCAGGATTACGCAGACTCTACCTCTGTCATCAGCTTTTATGGAGCCGGAGGCCTTGGCCTGCCCGAGCGCGACTACTACACCCGCACCGACGCCAAGTCCGTCGAGCAGCGCCGGCAGTATGTGGCCCATGTGAAGAAAATCTTCATCCTCGCCGGCGAGCCGGAATCGCATGCCGCCAAGGATGCCGAAGCCGTACTGGCCATCGAGACCCGCCTGGCCAAGGCTTCGCTCTCTATCACCGAGCAGCGCGACCCGCAAAACTTGAACCACCCCGCCGATGTTCTTGGCTTTTCAAAGGAGCTGACGCATTTTTCGCTGGCCGATTACGTTGCCGCAGCGCACGCTCCAGCCGCGGGCAAGGCCAACGACATGGAGCCAAAATTCTTCGCAGAGTTCAATGCGCTCGTCGCCGATACGCCCATCAGCAAAATCAGAACTTATCTGCGCTGGCACTTGCTCCACGCCTACGCGGGAACCAGCCTGCCGGAGAGATTTGACTAGGAGAACTGGAACTTCTACTCGCACACGCTCAACGGCGCCGAGAAGCAGCAGGAGCGCTGGAAGCGCTGCACCCGTCGCGTGGACCAGGAACTGGGCGAGGCGCTGGGCCAGGTCTATGTGGCGCGCTACTTCCCGCCCGCTGAAAAGCAGCGCACCCTCGACATGACGCTGGCCATTGAGCAGGCCATGGACAAGGACCTCGACAGTCTCGATTGGATGAGCGCCGCCACTAAAATCCGCGCCAAAGAGAAGCTGCGCGCCGTGATGAACAAAATCGGCTATCCCGACAAGTGGCGCGATTACTCCTCGCTCTCCATCGTCCGCGGCGACGCCTTGGGCAACCAAATGCGCGCCCATCAATTCGAGTTTGCGCGCGACCTGGCCAAAATCGGCAAGCCGGTGGACAAAGGCGAGTGGCAGATGACCCCGCCCACCGTGAACGCCTACTACGATCCGCAGATGAACAACGTCAACTTTCCCGCCGGCTACCTGCAAGCTCCCTTCTTCAGCGGCAAGGAAGACGACGCGGCTAACTACGGCGACATGGGTTCCACCATCGGCCACGAGCTGACCCACGGCTTCGACGATGAGGGCCGCCAGTTCGACAAGCAAGGCAATCTGAGCGACTGGTGGACCAAGGAGGACGAGACCAAATTTAACGATCGCGCCGAGTGCGTGGTCAAGCAGTACGACGCCATCGAGGCCGTTCCCGGCGTTCACTTGAACGGCAAGCTCACGCTGGGTGAGAACCTGGCCGACCTGGGTGGGCTGTGGCTGGCCTGGCTAGCCTGGCTGGACAAGGTGCAGGTTGCGCACGTGGACATGTCCGCGACCATGGACGGCTACACGCCCGATCAGCGCTTCTGGATTGCCTACGCGCAGCAGTGGTGTACGCAGACCCGCCCCGAACGACTGCGCACCCAGGCGCAGACCGATCCGCACGCTCCCGATGAATACCGCACCAACACCGTGCTCCAGGATTTACCGGAGTTCGCCAAGAGCTTCCAGTGCAAGAAGACTGCGGCCATGGTGAACCCCAAACCCTGCCGCGTTTGGTGAAGCCAACTCGGCTGCAAACACAAAGGCCCGCCATTCCAGCGGGCTTTTGCTTTTTACTATTGGCTGTCAGCTGTTAGTTGTCCGCTAGCCTTACCCAATCACCTTGGCCAGCGTCGCCCCAATCTCCGCCGGCGAAACCACCACGTGAATTCCCGCAGCGGTCATGGCCTTCATCTTCTCGGCTGCCGTGCCCTGCCCGCCGCTGATGATGGCGCCTGCGTGGCCCATGCGGCGGCCTGGTGGCGCGGTCTGCCCGGCGACGAAGCCCACCACCGGCTTCTTCACGTGCTGCCTCACAAACTCCGCCGCCGCTTCTTCCGCCGTGCCGCCGATTTCACCGATTAGAATGATTGCCTCGGTCTCCGGATCGTCGTTGAAAAGGCGCAGCGCGTCGATGTGCGTGGTACCGATGATCGGGTCGCCGCCGATGCCAATCGCGGTAGATTGCCCAATGCCCCGCTGCGTCAGCTGATACACCGCCTCATAGGTCAGCGTTCCTGACCGCGAGACGATGCCGACATTTCCCTCTTTGTGAATCCGTCCCGGCATGATGCCGACCTTCGCCTTCCCCGGCGAAATCACTCCAGGGCAGTTCGGCCCGATCAGCCGCGACTTCGAGCTTTTCAGCTTGGCCCACACCTTCACCATGTCTAGCGTGGGAATACCCTCGGTGATGCAGACGATCAGCGGAATCCCCGCGTCCTCAGCCTCCAGAATCGCGTCGGCGGCAAAGGACGGCGGCACAAAAATCATCGTCGTGTTGGCACCGGTCTTCGCCACGGCCTCGGCCACCGTATTGAACACCGGCCAGCCTTCGTGCGTCGTACCGCCCTTGCCCGGCGTCACTCCGCCCACTACCTTCGTGCCATACTCCGCGCAGCTCATGGCGTGAAAGGTGCCTTCCTTGCCGGTAATGCCCTGCACAATCAGTCGAGTTTCTTTATTTACCAGGACCGCCATTTTATGCCCCCACTCCTGCTGCTGCTTTCACCGCCAGCTCTGCCGCGTCCTTCATCGTTTCGCCCACCTGAAAATTCAACCCCGACTCCTTCAGAATCTTGCGGCCCTCCTCCACATTCGTCCCTTCGAGGCGCAACACAATCGGCACCTTCACCTTCAGGTTGCGCGTTGCCGCCACCACTCCCGTAGCCAGCCGGTCCACGCGCAAAATCCCTCCAAAGATGTTAATGAAGATGGTCTTCACATGCGCATCGGTCAGCAGAATCTCAAAGGCGTGTTCAATCTGCTCCTGCGTGGCGCTGCCGCCCACATCCAGAAAATTCGCCGGGCTGCCGCCGGCGTACTGAATAATGTCCATTGTCGCCATGGCCAGCCCCGCGCCGTTCACCATACACGCAATCGACCCATCCAGCTTGATGTAGTTCAGCGAGTACTTGCTCGCCTCCACCTCCAGCGGGTCCTCCTCGGCCGTATCCCTCAGCGCCTTGATCTCCGGATGGCGGAAGAGAGCGTTGTCGTCGAAGGTCATCTTCGCATCCAACGCAAAGAGCTTGTCGTCCGTCGTCGTAATAAACGGGTTGATCTCCACCAGTGAGGCGTCCGTATCGATAAAAGCCTTGTACAAGCTTTGTAAAAAGGCCACCGCCGCATTGATCTGCGTCGGCTTCAGCCCCAACGCAAAGGCCAACTTGCGCGCCTGCCACGCTCCAAATCCCACCGCCGGGTCAATTGTCTCCTTGAAGATCGCCTCCGGAGTCTTCAAGGCCACTACCTCAATCTCCATGCCGCCCGCCTGCGAGGCCATGAAGACCAGCTTGCCCGCCACGCGGTCTAAAACTATCCCCAAATACAGCTCGCGGTCAATGCTGGCCGTCTCCTCAATCAGCAGTCGCTGCACCTTTTGCCCCTGCGGCCCGGTCTGGTGCGTCACCAGCGTCATGCCCAGAATCTGCTGGGCATACTGCTCGGCCTCCGCCTGCGTCCGCGCCACCTTCACTCCGCCGCCCTTGCCGCGGCCTCCGGCGTGAATCTGCGCCTTGACGACGACGCCTGCGGCGCCCCCGACAAACAGCTTGCGGGCCGCCGCCGTTGCTTCCTCCAGCGTGTTGGCCACTTCGCCCCGGGGCACGGCCACGCCGTACTTCGCCAGGATTTCCTTCGCCTGATATTCGTGAATCTTCATAGGTAGGTACCGTTCTCTCCGCCGGTCCTGAGGATTCGTCACCGGCCCCGGAAGGATCCGGTGAGTCAGAACATTGCCAGCAAAATTCTATCCTGCCCGCTGAAGAACGGGCAACCGATGATTGCACATCATGATTTGTCATGTGTCTTTCCGCTGTGCGCCGTTACTATAGGATATGGCCTCTTTGAAGGAGCTGCTAAAGCCGCTGGCCCAGGACGGCGCGGCGCTGACCCGTGAGCAAGCCGCCAGCGTGCTCGAAGAAATCCTCTCGGGCTCGGTCCCTGAAGTCGAGACAGCGGCGCTGCTCACCGTGATGACCACCCGCGGCGAACAAGCCCCTGAGCTGGCCGGCTTTGTTGATGTCATGCGCCGGCGCGTCACGCCGCTACCCTTTACAGATGCGGAGCGCGCTGAGCTGGTCGACGCGGTCGGCACCGGCGGCGGAGGGCCGCTCACCTTCAACATCTCCTGCGGCGCTGCGCTGGTAGCCGCCGCCGCCGGAGCCAAGGTCGCTAAGCACGGCAACCGCGCCGTGACCTCGCTCTGTGGCGCGGCCGACGTCCTCGAAGCTCTTGGTGTTCCCATCGCGCTCGGCCCCGAACTTGCCGTCGAGTGCCTCCGCACTACTGGCTTCGTCTTTCTCTTCGCCCCGCTCTATCACCCGGCCATGAAGGCTCTCGGTCCGTTACGCCGCGCCCTCGGCTTCCGGACTGTTTTCAATTTGGTTGGCCCGCTCACCAACCCGGCCGGCGCGCGCAATCAGGTCATCGGCGTACTCGCGCCCAGTCGCGTCCTTCTGGTGGGCCGCACGCTGGCCGCTCTCGGAGCTAAACGGGCCTTCGTCGTTCATGGGACAGACGGCATCGACGAGTTGACCACCACCGGCGAATCCATCGTCGCACGCGTCGAAGAACAGATGGGGGAATCCGCGTCCGGCGGCGAATCCACCCTGCATGCCGCCCGCATCACCCCGGAGATGGCCGGCCTGCCCCGCGCCACGCTCGATCAGTTCACCGGCGGCGACGTCGCCACCAACAAGGCTTTGCTCTACGATGTGCTCACCGGCATCCCCGGCGCGCGCCGCGATATCGTCCTGCTCAATGCCGCCGCTACCTTGGTCGCCGCCGGGCTAGCCGCCGATCTAAAGGAAGGCGTCCGCCAAGGTGCGGAGGCCATCGACTCCGGCCAGGCCGCCGCGCTCCTCGCCAAGCTGCGAGATTTTGGGGCGAAGCACGCGCAGCCCTAGCGCAGCATTGCCATCGTCAGCAGATCGCTCTCACCGTTGAAGTACTTCTTCAGCGCTTCGTTGAATACCGCGCCGTCCAAACCGGCCTCTTCGGCGGCGCGGGCAAAGAGCGTCATCGAGGAGCGGAACTTCAAATCGTCGGGATAGCCGAGAATCCGACTGATCGCGCGTCCCTCCACCTGCGTCACCAGCCGTGTGCACTGACGCAACCGCTCGCCCAGAACTGGATGCCGCAGATAGGCAGCCGCCTCTTCGAGCGTGCCGATGCCGTAATACTCTGATTGCGAACTGTGCCCCAGCCCCTTCATCTGGGGAAAGATGAACCAGATCCAGTGGCTGCGCTTCTCTCCCGCCTGCAGTTCCTCCACTACCCGCTGAAACACCGCTGCCTGCTCGCTTACAAAGCGATCAAGGTTAAAGGGGTCGGCCATCGCGGTATCCTCCTGCGAAGTATATGCGGTTTTTCGCCGCCACCGGAGTTATTGTTAACAGGCTTTACAGCAGCCCTCCGCTCCCTACCAGTCGGCGCGAAAGCAGCCAGGAAAGCAGCGAAATACCTAGCGCCAGAGCCACCCAGCCGGCCTGCTCCAGAGAACGCATCTGTACAGCAGAAAGTTGCAGCAATTGGAACATAAGCCAGCTCTGCTTAAGTTGACTTAATCCAGTCAGTCCGAGCGCGTTCAGGCTTAATCCCGTTACCCCGGCACGAACCATCTCGACTGTGCCCCACGCGATGCCTCCCCCGGCCAGCAGAAGGAGGGGAATTGCCTTCATCCACGGAAAGGGAATCGGCGCGGGCATCGCGGCCTCTTGACGCACGCGGTCCATCACCGCGCCCACAAAGCCCGAGGAGGGCAGCAATTCCTCTTCACCAGCCAGAATCTTATCCATCACCATCTCGATCCTCGCGTGTTCTGTTTCGCTATGCTCTGTTCTGGCTCGATTCATCGCACGGCCTCCCTTCCTGTCTCTTCAGCGATTTCACTCCGACTAAAATGCGGGTGCCCCACACTATGCGTTTTTTGCGAAGTGTGGGAATCGTGCTCTTCATCAAGTTGCGGAAACCGCTGTCGCAGCAGCGTCCGCGCCCTGGAGAGCCGCGCCTTAAGCGTTCCTTCGGGCATCCCCAGTGTGTGCGCGGCCGCGGCCACGTCCATCTCATGAAAATAAAACAACACTACCGGTTCGCGGTAGCGCATGGGCAGTGCAAGCACGGCGCGGCGCAGCACTTCGTGTCGTCCACGTTCTTCCATTTCATGCAACTGCGTAGCCAGCCCCGCAGGCTCCGGCGCGGCCTCCAGCGGCAGCGTCTCCACCGGAAATCGCTTCAACTCGGTGCGATAAACATTGGCCGCCAGCGCAAAGAGCCATGTAGAAAAACTCGATTCCCGCCGCCACCGTGCCAGCCCCCGCCAGGCTCGCACAAAGGCCTCCTGGGCCATCTCCTCGGCGCGCCCGCGATCGCGCGAATAGCGCCACGCCATGTTGATGAGCGGTCCCTGCCAGCGCCGCACAATTCCCTCGAAGGCACCTGCGTCGCCGGAGAGCACACGCTCCACGTCCGCAAGATCGGCTTGGCTGTTCTCGGCGCTGGTTGCGGAGTTCATTCTTCTAGCCTGTGCCTCTGCAACAGGTAAGACTTACTCTCTCCTGCCCTGGTTGCATTTTCTCGCAATTCACTCTATTTCGGAAATTATGCAACCGGATTCGCTTGCCGCCTGTCCTACCAATCGCATGGGGAATCTCCCCAGCAAGGAGGAAATCATGAATCCAGGAGTAATAGCAGTTTTCATCCCGATCATCGCTATCGTGTCAGTGTTTACGATGATCATCTTGGCCGTCTGGTTCGGAACAAAGAAAAAGGAGCGCGAGGCATTCTACAAGTCGGAGACCCTCCGGCGGATTACCGAGTCCTCCGGCGACGGCGCCAAGGCGGCTATTGATCTATTGAAGGAAGAGGATCGGCTGAAGCGGATCAAGGAGCGAGAGGGCATGAAGATAGGCGGCCTGGTCTGCGTCGCCGTGGGCATCGCGCTGCTCATCTTCCTGAAAATGCTGATCCACGACGAGCCGGTATACCTATGCGGCCTGATTCCAGGCTTCATCGGAGTGGCATTGCTGAGCTACGTGTTCTTTATGGCCGGACCGGTGGAGTAGCACGGAACTCTCAACTTTCCCCTCTATGCGGCAAGGGCAGGCTCCGCAAGAGCCTGCCCTGAGAACACGATAAGGGAGTCAGTTCGGCCCGGTCTGGTACCAGCGTCGTTTTCGGCCCACCCTGAGGCCGGAGTCGATCACAATAGCCAGCAGCCCAAAGACCATGCATAAATCCGTACGCGCCTGGTGAAAAAAGCTGAACCAACCGTACTCCCTGAGCTTTTCCAGCGGGAACGGCCCCAGCGGCCTGCCCAGAAGGATGGGGAACTTGGTGGTAATCAGTGCTGTGGCAATGACCACCAGCAACGCAAGCGCCGCATCGCCGGCATAGAAGTTCAGCAGGATGGCCACGCCGCCGGTGATCTCCACCCCGCCCACAAACGGCGCTAGATAATGAGGATAGGGCAAGCCCAGTGCCTCAAATCGCCCTGCGCCCATTTCCTCGGGGCGAAAAAACTTGAGGCTGCCTTCCAGTAGAAAGACCAGGCTCACCAACACCCGGACCAGGATCATGGAAAGATCTCGACGCTCCGCTGTCTCCAACTCCATTCGTCGGCCTCCTCTGCCCTGGCCTTTTTCCGGTGTTAGTCACAGTGGACCGCAAGCCGGATTAGGAAAAGCATACCGCAGGCGCCAAACACTACGGGGAAAAAGATGTAATTCGTGGAGAAATTCCTCAAAAACATTATAATTTTGGGAGTGGCAGGCCTGGGTGCCGTTCCAGACAGGCCCGCGCCAGCCCCTGCTCCGGTTCTGCCTGGAGTTGATCTATCATCCCCACCTCTGGGCGTCTCCTCCCGAGCCTCAATTCCTCAACCCGGAAGAGGGTGTCCTGAAAGATTCGTCTGCGTCTAAAAAAGGACGTTGAGCGATTCGTCGGCAGGGTATAGCCCCCCAACCCGCCTGCGTCCGTTAGACTGTTTCATAGGCTCCAATTTACGAGGAGCCCCCGGCGACGGGGTCCTCGGGAAGCGGTCTTTGCTTCCTGGGGCGGTGGAGATAGGTCTTTGTCGCTGGGGTGGTAAAATTGGTCTTTCTTCTAGGCAGAATCAGATTTTCAGTAACGAGGGTGTCGATATTCTTCCCGTGAAGCCGAACGTGATGGCGAATTATGGACCGCACCAGTACGTGTGTTCAGCGCAGGGCTCCGGCCCGGTGAAGATCATGCACATATCCACCTTCCGCGCTTTGCGGACCGCGAATCGCCTGGCGCGTGCCGTACTCGTGCTCGTTCTGGCGTTCTTCGCCGTCGCAGCCCTGGCCCAGCAACCACTGACAATTGAATCCATTCGGGTCATCGGCAACCGGCGCATCCCCAAGGAAACCATCTTGGCGCGGCTCTTTACCCACCCCGGCGACACCTACGACCCCGTCTCCATTGAGCGCGACTTCAACTCGTTGTGGAATACATCGTATTTCGACGATGTGCGCATCGAGCGCGAAGAATCAGAGAAGGGCATCATCCTGGACATCTTCGTCCGGGAGAGGCCCACTATCCGTGAGATCAACTACAAGGGGCTCAACGCCGTCTCCCAGTCCGACGTTCTCGACCGCTTCAAAAAAGAGAAGGTCGGCCTATCCGTGGAAAGCCAGTATGATCCCACTAAGATCAAGCGGGCCGAGACCGTCCTCAAGGACATCCTCTCCGAGCACGGCCACCAGTTTGCCACCATCAAAACCGAGGTGAAGACCATCCCCCCGGCTTCGGTGCAGGTCAACTTCAATATCAAGGAAGGCCCCACGGTCAAGGTGGGCCAGATCAAGTTCACCGGCAACCAGCACATTGGCTCCCTGACTTTGCGCCGCTCCATGAAGAACCTGAAGCCCATCGGCATTCCCTATTCGATCATCTTTGAGAATCTTTTCTCTCAGACCTTCGACGCCTCCAAGCTAGAGGAGGATACCGAGCGGGTGCGCCAGGCGTTCCGCGACAAGGGCTATTACAACACCGCCATCGAGGAGCCCAAGACGCGGATTCGCGATCAGGGCGGTTTGAACTGGTTCACCTTCCGGCCCAACAAAGGCAAGCGCATTGACATCCTCATGCCCATTGAAGAGGGCGCGCGCTACCGCCTCGGCACCATTACCTTTACAGGCAACAAGGCGGTTACCAACGTCAAGGCCCTGCGAGCCACCTTTGCCGTCAAGGATGGCGAGTGGTTCAACGCCACCATGATCGGCAAGGGCCTGGAGAGCCTCAAGAAGGCATACGGGCAGTTAGGCTACATCAACTTCGGCGCCATCCCCAAGCCTGTCTTTGACGAACAGAAAAAAACTGTATCGCTCACCATCGACATCGACGAAGGTAAGCCCTTTTACGTCTCGCGCATCGAGTTCCAGGGCAACCGCATCACCCGCGATAAGGTCATCCGCCGCGAGTTGATGCTGCAGGAAGGCCAGGTCTACAACTCACAGCTATGGGAGTACAGCCTGCTCCGTCTCAACCAGCTCGAGTACTTTGAACCGCTCAAAGTCGATCAGGACTCGGAGGCCCACCAGGATGCCGAAGCCGGCACCGTGGACCTGCTGCTCAAGGTCAAGGAAAAGGGCAAGAACTCCATCGGCATGAACGGCGGCCTGAGCGGCCTCTCCGGAGCATACCTGGGCGCCAACTACCAGACCAACAACTTCCTCGGCCTGGGTGAAACCCTTAGCCTGCAAGGCAATCTGGGCAACCTCAGCCGCACGTTTATGTTCGCCTTCACGCAACCGTATGTACGCAATCGCCCCATTAACTTAGGCTTCCAGATTTTCGACAACAAGCAGGACTTCAACGCGGCCAAGAACTACCAGGCCACCACCGGCACGTCGGTGAACCTGTCGGCTGCGCAATCGTCGATGATCCAAAACTACAATCAAGCCTCCAAAGGCATGAACTTCTCAGCCAGCTATCCGCTCAAGCGCCACGCCTTCCAGCGCGTCGGATTTACTTATTCGTTGAGCAGGTCGAACATTACCGCCTTCAGCACCGCCTCACAGACCTTCTTCCAGACCATGAGCTTCCGCTCGGGCATCCAGGGAAACAACGCGCTGAATGGCATTGTCAACAGCCTGGTCTCGTTCAGCTACATGTACAACACCATCAACAACCCCATGCGTCCGCGCACCGGCAAGGAATACACTGCCGTGATGCAAACCTCCGGCATATGGGGTAACGTGCGCTATTTCGCGCCCATGGCAGCTTACAAGCAGTTCCGGCCCATGCACTATCTGATGCCTTCACCCACCGGGCGCAACGTGCTCGGCGTGCGCGCGCAACTGGCTCATGTGCAGGGATACGGCGGCGACGTGGCTCCACCCAACAACCGCTTCTACACCGGCGGCGAGGGCGACCTGCGCGGATTCGACGTGCGTGCCGCCACTCCCTACGGCTATGTGCCCACGCGCATCAACCTGCAGTTGACCAATCCGGACGGAACCTGCGTGCCGCGTGACCCCTCCAACCCCCAGCTGAATCAGTGCATCCAGGTACCGATTCCGGTCTACGGCATCGCCTCCATCGGCGGCGATACCAGTTTTACCGGCAATGCCGAATACCGCATTCCCATCATTGGTCCAGTCACCATCTCCTTATTCGACGATTTCGGCCTCACTTCGGCACTCAGCAAGGGGCAGTTGAAGCAGAGCCCCGAAGGCTTTGCCTCGCTCACCTCACAGCTCTATGGCTGCCCGGAGTGGAACAATGGCGCCTGCGTGGGCGGCATTTCCGGCACCGAGGTCGGATTCCAGCGCGATATCCACCCCATTGCCGGCACCAACTTCTTGCCCCGCATGTCCACCGGCGCCGAGCTCTCTGTCATTATGCCCGTCATCAACGCACCTTTCCGCCTCTACTACGCCTATAACCCGCTGCGCCTCTATGAGAGGCCCTATTGTGATCTTGGTATCGGAAGCAGGAACCAAAGTTGCTCGGCTCAGCTGATCACGCGCGACATGTTCCCGCCGGGCGGCGCCGGCGACTATACCTACGCCGAGGCCATCGCCGGTTATGGTGCGCGCGACACCTTCCGCGAGCCGCGCAAAACCTTCCGTCTGACCGTCTCTACCACATTCTAACCGCCGCCTTCATCCACCCAATGGGCCGCTCGATCTGAGCGGCCCATTTGCAGCAAGATGCACTTTATCTTGTGCCATTTACTGCTTTTTATTGTCTTTTCTGGGGTATTCGCGCCACGCCGGTTTGACGCTCCTACCCCCGGCCCCTATAATCCATTTAGTTCCTGCTGACGTCTCCATCTGCGTTATTACCTGCCTTTGCTCCCTCCGGAACAATATCAGGAATCTACACAGGGGTTGCTCAGGAGGCGCCGGTCTGCTTTTTGCGCTGAAGCGCTGGCAGACACACAGGAATTCCGAAGGAGTATTACACTCGCATGAAGCGCTTGTTTGTAATGATCGCTACACTGGCCTCTGGCTTTGCCCTGAGCGCCGCCGCCCAAACTTTGCCTGCTCCCGCCGCCCCTGCGGTCGCGCCCGCCGGACCAGCCAAGATTGCCGTGATCGCCTTCGAGGCGGCCGTGTTCAACACCAACGAGTTCCAGCGGAAAATCGCCGACTTGCAGAACAAGTACGCGCCCAAGCAAGCACAGCTCAAATCACTTAGCGATGAGATCGATACCCTGACCAAACAGTTGCAGACCCAGGGCGATAAGCTGAGCGATGCCGAGCGCGCCAGCCGCTCCAAAACCATCGACGAAAAGACGACGCAGGCCAAGCGTATGTTCGAAGATGCCCAGAGGGACTATCAGCAGGAGATGGGAGAATTGAATAGCGCCATGTCCGCCAAGGTGTACGAAGTCCTGGCCAACTACGCGCAACAGCAGGGATTCACGCTGGTGCTGGACGAAAGCCCGCAACAGCAACAGCCGATTCCCGTGGTTCTTTGGTCCACCCCTTCCACTGACATCACCAAGGCCATCATCGACGACTACAACCTGAAGTCCGGCGTGCCTCCTCCTCCGCCGCCGCCGGCGTCAGCCAAACCGGCCTCCGCCAGGCCTCCTGCTCCTGCCCAGCCGAAATAGAGGCAGGGCAGATCCCTGCTTGCAAGAGCCTCGCATCGCGGGGCTCTTGCTTTTGCACTGACATTCGTGAAAGCGCGCAAGGATTGCTCACTACTCAAGCCGTTCTCGGCGATTTCTGCTCACATCCTTGTGGAAAATTCTGTGGATTACTTCCGTGAATCCTGTCAAATAATACAAATAGTTTCTCTTGCTAAGAACTGTTTTGTTTGATACAGAAGGTAACTCCTTATTTATCAATCATTATCAATAGAATGCCTCGTTCTGTGTGCAGTACTCCGATGCCTAGACGTTCAAGAGGGCTTGCCCGGGTTATCCACAAATGTTGATGAATATACTGTGAAGTGAATCATAGATCAAAACCTATTTCTGCGCATCTTCCCCGATCCGCAGCACTGCCAGGAAGGCTTCCTGCGGGATGTCCACCTTCCCGATTCGCTTCATCCGCTTCTTGCCTTCCTTCTGTTTTTCCAATAACTTACGCTTGCGCGTGATGTCCCCGCCGTAGCATTTGGCCAGCACATTTTTTCGCAGCGGGCTCACCGTTTCGCGAGAGATGACCTTAGCGCCGATAGCTGCCTGGATGGCCACTTCGAACTGCTGCCGGGGAATCAGTTCGCGCATCTTCGAGACCAGCGCCCGCCCCCGCTCGTAGGCAAAATCCTTGTGTACGATCACCGAGAGCGCATCCACCGGCTCGCCGCCCACCAGGATGTCCAGCTTCACCATGGGCGACTCCCACTCCCCGGCCAGTTGATAGTCTAGCGACGCATAGCCGCGCGAGATCGACTTCAGCCGGTCGTAAAAATCCAGAACGATTTCGTTCAACGGCAGCTCGTAGGTCAGCAGAACGCGTGTACTCGTTACGTACTCGAAGTTCACCTGCCGCCCGCGCTTTTCTTCCACCAGTTTGAAGATGCCGCCTACGTATTCCTCGTTGGTGAGGATTTTGGCGGTGATTACAGGCTCGCGGATCGACTCGATGTTGGTGGGCTCCGGCCAGCGCGATGGGTTGTCCACCTCCATTACGCTGCCGTCGGTCAGCGTAATGTGGTAGCGCACGCCGGGAGCTGTAGTAATCAGGTCCAGCTCGTACTCCCGCTCCAGCCGCTCCTGAATAATCTCCATGTGCAGCAGCCCAAGAAAGCCGCAGCGGAAGCCAAAGCCCAGCGCCACTGAACTTTCCGGCTCAAAGAAGAACGACGAATCATTCAGCCGCAGCTTCTCCAGCGCGTCGCGCAACAGCGTGTGCTCGTGTGAGTCCACCGTGTACAAGCCGGCAAAGACCATCGGCTTGATGTCTTCAAAGCCAGGCAGTTGCGCCGCCGCCGGCCTCGTGTCGTCGGTCACCGTGTCGCCGATCTTGGTGTCGCCTACATTTTTGATTGTCGCCGCAAAAAATCCCACCTCGCCGGCTCTCAGCTCTCCAATCTCCACTGGCTTGGGCATCAACACGCCCATCGACTCCACTTCAAAGGCCTTCCCATTCGACATCAGCCGGATGCGCTGCCCCTTGCGCATTACGCCCTGCATCACGCGCACCAGCACAATCACGCCGCGATAGGCGTCGAACCAGGAGTCGAAGATCAGCGCCTGCAAAGGCGCATCGGGGTCGCCGGTGGGCGGCGGCAAGCGGTGGACTATAGCTTCCAGCACCTCGTCTACGCCCTGTCCGGTCTTGGCGCTCACCGGAATCGCATCGGTTGCGTCCAGCCCCACCGCCTTCTCGATGGCCTCCTGAGTCCGCAGAATGTCCGCCGAGGGAAGATCAATTTTGTTGATGACCGGAATAATCTCCAGCCCATGGTTGATGGCCAGATAAGCATTCGCCAGCGTTTGCGCTTCCACGCCCTGCGAGGCGTCCACCACCAGCAGCGCCCCCTCGCACGAAGCCAGCGAGCGCGAAACCTCGTAGCTGAAGTCCACGTGCCCCGGCGTATCGATCAGGTTCAGTTGATAGGTGTTGCCGTCATGCGCCTTGTACATCATGCGCACCGCGTGCGCCTTGATGGTGATGCCACGCTCCCGCTCCAAATCCATGTCGTCCAGAATCTGCGCCTGCATCTCCCGCCCAGTCACAGAGCCGGTCAACTCCAGCAGACGGTCGCTCAGCGTCGACTTGCCGTGGTCGATGTGAGCAATAATCGCAAAATTTCGTAGGAAACGAGCGTCCATGGATAACCAGAGAGTTCTGTCAATTTGATTGAGCGGCAAAACATAAAGCAATCAGAAATATTACCTGAATAATAGCTCGCGGGAGTAAGGATGGCACTGGGCGGCCACTGATCGTCAACCCATGCTTTGCCGCATACACATTGGCGGGAAAGATGGCGATGAGCATGATAAAGAGCGATGCCGCAGCGAAAGGAGCAAGCTTGGAAAATTGCAATGCAATCGCTCCCGCAACTTCAAAAAGCCCTGTGAGTGTAACTAGCAACGCAGAACGGGAAAAGACAGGGGGAACCATGGCGATCAGATCGGTCCGGCGTCTGCCCTGATGCGCTGAAGCAGTCAGGAGGAACATGACTCCCAGGGATGCGCGCAGCGATTCCTGCCAGCCATGAAAGTAAGCTACTCCGGCATGGCCCATAACCAGAAAAAGAACAAACGAGGCAGTCAGAACATAGACGGGGATCATGTTGTGAAAGCTTCCCTCTCTTCGTATCGATGAATTTAAGTCAACTCTGCGAGCTGCGTAGGCATGGATTCTACCGTCTCGTGCACACGCGCCCCTATGCCATAGCTTATCATCGGCATAGAGCAATCGTTTCCCTTATGCGCCTTGGCAGAACGTGGTATCGACTCTTCGGCTGTGCCCTGCTGGCTCTCTCGCTGGCTGGCTGCGACCCTACTGCGCCCACCGGCGCTTCCCCTGGAGCGCGGCCGCAAGCCACCGCCCCCGCACTCACCTTGGGCGCGAACGCGGCACAGCCCCCGCAAGCCCTCCCGACTGCCGCTCCTGCGCCGCATGTGCTTACACGTGAGCAGCAGCGGGTGCGCTTGCTGATTCAGCAGGTGGAGGATGCCTACGCCCGAGGCGAAGCCGACTACCACAAGGGAAAATTGGCCGAGGCTAAGCAGGAGTTTGATCGCGCAGTGGACCTCATGCTCACTTGCGGCATCGACATCAGGAGCAACGCCGAACTGCAGGACGAGTTCGACCACATCGTGGATCAGGTCAACGCGCTGGAGATGGAAGCTCTCAAGCAGGGCAGCGGCTTTGTCCCCAAGGAAGAGGAGACCCCCGCCGACGTGGCTGAGAACGTGACCTTTGCCGTGGATCCCAACATCGTGGCCAAGGTCCGAGCTGATCTGGCCACCACAAACTCCGATCTGCCGCTGGTGGTCAACGACTACGTTGCCGCTTTCATCAACTTTTTCGCCAACACCCAGAAAGGTCACAACACCCTGCTTCACTCCTTCGAGCGCGCCGGCCGCTATAAGGCTATGATCCAGCGCGTCTTGGCCGAGGAGGGCGTACCCCAGGACCTCATCTACCTGGCGGTGGCTGAGTCGGGTTTTCAGCCGCGCGCCGTCAATCGCCGCTCCCGCGCCGGCGGCATGTGGCAGTTCATGCCCAGACCCTACTACGGGCTGGTCCGCAACGCCTATGTGGACGAGCGCTTCGATCCGGAAAAATCTACCCGCGCCTATGCCCGTTACATGAAGTACATCTATAGCCAGTTGGGCGACTGGTATTTGTCCATGGCTGCATACGACCATGGCACCGGCAACATCCAGCGTGAGGTGGAGAAGACCGGTTACGCTGACTTTTGGGAGCTTTACAAGCGCCACGAACTGCCCCGCGAGACCCAGAATTACGTGCCGGAGATACTTGCCGCCATCATCATCGCCAACCATCCCGTGCAGTACGGGTTTACCGATGTCACGCTCGACCCGCCGGTGCTGACCGATACGGTGACCATCAACTATCAGGTCAACCTCCGGCTTGTGTCAGACCTGACGGGAGCGCCTGTCGATGAGCTGACGGCGTTGAATCCCAGCCTGTTGCGCATGACCACCCCTCCCGATGCGCCCTTCGATCTGCATCTGCCCGGCGGCACGGCTGCGCTCTTTGAGCAGCGCATCGCGTTGATCCCCGAAGGCAAGCGCAATGCCTGGCGCTACCATCGCGTTGCCGAGAGCGATACGCTGGCCTCAGTGGCGCTCAAGTATCGCGTGACGGAGGCGGATCTGGCCGCTGCCAATCATCTGCGCGTGCGCGATGGCATTGACGGCGTCGAGGCGCTGCTGGTGCCTGCGGCCCCGGTCGCCGAGCCGGTGCACACCAGGATCTACACGGCGCGCAAGGGAGAGACGCTGGTCACCATTGCCGATCGCTTCGGCGTCTCGCTCACCCAGTTGCGCCGCTGGAACAAGCTCACCGGCATCAAAGTGCAGCCCGGCCAGCGGATCTATGTGGCCGACCCCGCCACCATCCACCACACATCTGCTAGCGCGCATCGCAGCGCCGGCTCTCCAGCGGGCGTTCATGCGCCGGCCGCGCCGGCAAAGAGCGCGCCGAAAAGCACCGCGCCTCCGGCCGCGCCCGGCAAAAACAGTGCGTCGGCTGCAAACAAAGCGCCCGTAAACCATCCCCTCACCCCTGTTGCCGCCAGGAAAACGGGGACGGTAAACACAAATCAATCCCCCGCCCGTAAACCGGCTGCTGCCTCCACGGCCAGCTCGCCAAAATAATATTTTTCCGAAAACTGCATTTCGTGCTTGTCAACTGACGGTGTATGCGTACAATCTATTGTTAGTAGAATAGCGCGAGCGGAGAGAAGAATTCCCCGCCGCGTGAATTGAAGATGAAAAATTTGTGCAGCGGCAGGCCGCTGGAGGCAATGGGATGGAAGACGTGTTCAGGATGTACGCGATGAGCGACGGCGAAGCGAATGCCAAGCCGGCCGCGTTTGACTCCGATCACAACGACTTTGAAGAG
>Ga0326728_10003656_pt1 | contig 47091 bp, 48 predicted proteins | sample MB3enrmetagenome_FD_207602 | JGI IMG/M metagenome (GOLD analysis project Ga0326728, IMG submission 207602) | Lab enriched peat soil microbial communities from McLean, Ithaca, NY, United States - MB31MN | ecosystem: Environmental > Terrestrial > Soil > Wetlands > Peat | place: USA: New York...
GCTATCGCGAACTCTGGACCCTGGAGGCGATTCTGAGCGAATCGCAGTTCGCCACTCAACAGGCAGTGGCGTAGTAACATGAACCCAACCGCCGCTGGCAACTTTCAACTACGCGCGGGACATCTTCCCCAACAGATATCGATGAGTTTTTTCATGCCTTGAGATCTTCGGACCGTTTTTGTGACCCAGTCTGATCCTGCCCGATTCAAAGTAGAGACTGCCGGGAATAGTATCTCCTGCTTTTCCGGAAGCAAATTTCAGCTTTTTCGAAGTGAAATCCTCATCATACGGAACGCTGCTCAACGATTCCATAAAGCTCTCCAGAGTCAAATCCATTGACTCGCATTAAGATTATTTCATAGGACAATAACCCGGGAAGTGGAGAACAGATAAACCGACAAAGCGCTGCATTTTTGTTCCCTGCTCCCTGTTCCCTACTCCCTGCCTTCTCCCAGCCAGGGCCTCGTATTCACCAACTGCCGCCGATCGAGCGCCCACATCTTCGCGATCAGAACAAATCCGCGTGCGACCCGGTGCGGACAAGATACAGGTCGTCCCTTTCGATTTTGTAGAGCAGGAGCCAATCCGGTTCTATGTGGCAGTCGCGATGGTGCTCCCAATCGCCGCTCAGAGGGTGGTCCTTATAACGCGGCGGCAAGGGGTTGCCTTCGATCAGCAGCAGAATCCGTTGGCGCAGCCTCGACATATCTTTTCCACGCCGCTGGGCCAGCTTCACATCCCGCCGAAACTTCGCGCCCAGAATCGGATTGCGCATCTTCAGATTCCCAACTCCTTAAACAGCGCGCCGGCGTTCTTGAAGCGCTTGCCCTTGCGCTGATCCGCCGCCCGCATTGCCTTGACCGTGGCCGCGTTGGGAACCCTAACCTTAAAGGGCAGGGCTTTCTCTGCCGCCACGCGGACCAGCAACATGCGCACCGCATCGGAAACGGAGATGCCCATGGTGGCAAGCGTCTTTGCGGCAGCTGCTTTCACCTTCTCGTCTACCCGGATATGAACCATCGTGGTCGCCATCGCGTTAAGCTCCTGAGATACATTGTATCTCATATTGCACTCGTTTTGCCGCTTCCCTATTCCCTATTCCCAGTCTCTCCCAACCAGCGCTTGGTATTCACCAACTGCCGCTGATCCAGCGCCCAAACTTTGCCGGTCATCTCATCCGGGCCTTTGCCTTCGCGGATCGACTTCTCGAATTCGCCAGCCACGGCTTGCATCTTGGCGTCGAGGTCGTCGAGAAAGCTCAGCACCAGCGCTTCGGGGATCATGGGCAGCTTGGGCGAGCCGAATTCGAGCTTGCCGTGGTGCGAGAGAATCATGTGCAGGACGAGGGTCTTCAATTTCGGTGGGAAGCCGGGAAGGCTGTCGATGGTTTTCTCGACCATCGCGATGCCCATCTGGATGTGGCCGAGCAGGACGCCTTCGACGGTGTACTCGAAGCCGATCTCCCAGCTCAGCTCGCTCACCTTGCCTATGTCGTGCAGGATCACGCCGGTCAGCAGCAGGTCGCGGTCGAGCAGCGGGTACTGCGGAGCAACGCGGTCGGCCAGGGTGAGCAGGCTGATGACGTGTTCGAGCAAGCCGCCCAGCCAGGCGTGGTGCAACTGCTTGGCCGCCGGAGCTTCGCGATACGCCTGGGCAATCAGCGAATCGGCCAGCAGCGTCGTGAGCAGCAGCTTGAGGTCGGGGTTAGTCAGGCTGTCGACAAACCCGAGAAGTTGCTTCCAAAGGGCGGCCACATCGTAGGTGGTCGAGGGCAAGAGATCCGACTTATCCACCTCGCTAGCCGCGGCCTTGCGCAACTGGTCGATCTTCATCTGCAGCCGGTCGTCGAAGCGCGAGGCGCTGCCCCGGGCTTTGACGATGTCGCCGCGCTCAAAGTCCCTGGCGATGCGCGGGTCGCCGGGCTCCCAGACGCGGCCCTCCAACTGGCCGGTCTTGTCGCCCAGAATCAGGCTCAGGTAAGGCTTGTTGGTTTTGGTGGTGCGTTGCTGCTTGGCCAGAACCAGAAAAAAACCGTCGAAGAGCTTGCCTTCGTCGAAGTTGGCCAGATCGGCAATGTAGATGTCTTTCATTCTGCGGAGAAGATTAACGCACTTGGCCGTGGATGCCAAAAAACCAGCCGGGCCTGGAAGGCGACTCCCAGGCCCGGCCAGGTTGCGGTTGCGGGATGGTTATTGTTGCGGGGCGGGCGCCGGCGGAGCGGGCGGCGGAGTTTGCGGCGCGGGCGTCTGCGGAACGGGAGCGAGCGGAGCGTCGCCGGAACTCTGCGCCGGGGCGGCCGGCTTCTTGTTCTTGTCGGTCAGGCGGGTCTTATCGCCGGTGGTGGTGGATTTCTTTTTCTTCTTGCTGGCCGTATCGCCGGCCAATCCCAGCGGGCCGGCTTGCGTCTGGCGGTCGGCAACCTCGGCGGCGTCGGGCGCGGCAGGAGCCAATGCGTCCGGCTGTGGCCCCTTGGTCTTGACCTGTTTGACCTGCTTGGCGCGGGCGCTGAAGCGCGTCTTCTTCTCCGGCTTGTTGGAGTTCTCCAAGGGGTTCGCCGGCTCCGGCGCGTTGCTCGCGGCCTGCTGCACCGCGCCCGCATCTTCCACTTTGGCCTGCGCCGCCGCGGGAAGCGTTTGGGTCGGCGCTTTGCCGTAACGGATCTTCTCTTTTTTGCCCGGCTTCATGGTGGTCAGGCTGACCGGCTCGGCCTTCTGTTTCTTGCCCTTCTTGGCGGGCGCGGCGGCGGTCTCCGGCGGGGCCGCGGCTCCCACCGATTTCTGCCGGAAGCTGCGCGTTGTTTCACGGAATCGGGTGCGCTCTACCTTCTTTTTCTTCTTGGGAGCAGGCGGGGTATAGGTGCTGTAAACGGGCTTGGTCTGCCTGGGGCTGGCGCCGGAATCCGTGTAGCCCGGCCTGATGTCGATGTAGGCGTCCTCGCGCATCTTGGTCAGATAGTCGCGCATGGCCGGCTCCATCCGGGACATGTAGAAATTCTGCTCCACCTGCTCCTGGACGTCCTTGTACGCCGGAATGCCGCCCTTGACATGCTCCAGCACCTTGAGGATAACGAAGCCCTGGCGGGTGCGGATCGGCTCGGTGAACTGCCCAGGTTTGAGCGGGAAGGTCTTGTCCTCCAGCACCTTGGCCAATGTGCCGGGCTTGAATTGTCCCAGATCGCCTCCCGCGGCCGACGTGGAGCCATCGCTGAAGGAGCGCGCCAGTTGGCTAAAGTCCCCTCCGGCATGGAGCTTGGCCTCGATGTCGTCGGCCTTGGCCTTGGCCGCTGCGAGCGTTGCGTCATCTTCCGCACCGGCGGGGGTCGAAACCAGAATCTCGCTCAGGTGGATGCTCTCCTGCTGGACGTACTCCTGCTTGTGCTGCTCAAAATAGCGCTCGGCCTCGCCGGGAGTGAACTGAATCCTGCGGCCCACCTGGTCGCGCATCACCTCCTGCGTGATGATGCCGTTGCGGATGTTGGCCTTGAAGTCCTCGTACGAGACGCCCTGTTCCTTGGCTGCTTTTTCCAGGTCTTCCAGGGTCTCAAGGTGGTATTGCTTGCGGATATCGTCGAGCCGCTTGATCAGTTCGGTTTCGCCGGTGATGCCGAGTTCCTTGCCCTTGGAGAGCCACAACTGCTGGTCGATCAGGTTGCGCAGCAGATCCTTGTGGGCCTCGGAGATCTCCTGCATGGTGGCGCCGTGCTGGCGTCCTTCCTCGTCCAGTTCCTTCATCGCCCGGTCATAGTCGGAGCGGGTGACGATCTGGTCGTTGACGCGGGCAACGATGTCCTCGACCGTGGCGCCGCCATAGGGGCTTTCCGGCGCGACGGGGCGCGTTTGCGACCCAGCGGAAGTTGCGAGCAGCACCGTGCCGAACACGAACGCCGCGGGAATGCGAGAAATTCTCAGAGTCATAGTCAAGGACACGCCAAGGGGCAATCGATCGTCCACCTGAGGCATAGACGCCATTGTAAATGGCTGGGGAGCAGGAGCGCGATGACGGAGGCGATTCCAATGTGAATTCGATTGGGATTCACGGCTGGGAATGGCCAGGGAGGGAACCGGTTCCGCACAACCGGCATCCCCGGGATCACTTGCGCCCAGATGTGCGCAAGAGTCTGCGGCTACCGGAATGGCCCCGCCCGGCGTCAAACTAGGCAGTGGTATACTTTAGCCAGGACCGCACTGTCAGGGCCTTTTGAGCGGTTTCCCAATTTCCTCGGCCTTGCCGGAGCCAGAATCGGTCCACCGGGCAAGGGTTGTTCTTATCGAGACCCGATCCGTTGGTTCGCGCTCAATAGGGGTCTCGCGCATTGGGAGAGCCTCAGTTCAACGCCTGCCGCACCGGCCGTCCGGAGGTTTCCCTCGCCTATGACTCCCCGCGCCCGCCGCGCACTTTTCGCCCTGGTTCTCTTCTTTGCCGTCTGCGCCGTGGCCGGCAGCGTCATGCAGCGCAGCGTCGGGGCGCAGTCCTCCGCCGACGAAAGCCAGCTCCGCGACAGCCTCAAGTCCTTTACCAACGTCTACGCGCTGGTAGAGCAGAACTACGCCGAGCCCATCGACGGCGACAAGGCCGATGCAGCCATCTACGACGGCGCCATTCCCGGCATGTTGCGGGTGCTGGACCCGCACTCCAATTTTTACGATCCCAAAGCCTATGCCAAGATGCGCGAAGACCAGCACGGCCGCTACTACGGCGTGGGCATGGTGATCCAGCAGCAGGAAAAGAAGGTATACGTCATCACCCCCTACGAGAACACGCCCTCGTACCGGGCCGGCATCCATCCCGGCGACGTGATCTTCGCGGTGGACGGCAAATCCACCGACGGCATGACCTCCGACCTGGTGGCCAAGGCGCTCAAGGGCCCCAAGGGCACGCATGTGCAGGTGACGATGATTCGCGAGGGCGAGGCCAAGCCGCTGGTCTTCGACCTGATCCGCGACGAGATTCCCCACCCCTCCGTGGACCTTAAGTACGAGATCCGCCCCGGCGTGGGCTACATTCACCTCACCCAGTTTCAAGAGACCACGGCCGAGGAGGTCATTGAGGCCGTGGACAGCTTCAGCAACCTGAAGGGTCTGGTGCTGGATCTGCGCAACAACCCCGGCGGCCTGCTCAGTCAAGCCGTGGAAGTCTGCGACCACCTGCTGAGCAAGGGACAGAACATCGTCTCCCAGCGCGGCCGGGCCTATCCCGACCAGAACTACACCGCCACCCACGGCAACGACGGCAAGACATTTCCCATCGTGGTGCTGGTCAATCGCAATACCGCTTCGGCGGCGGAGATTGTGAGCGGAGCGCTGCAGGACCACGACCGCGCCCTGATTGTCGGCGAGACCACCTTCGGCAAGGGCCTGGTGCAGACCGTCTACAACCTCAGCGAGAACACCGGCCTGGCGCTCACCACCTTTCACTACTACACCCCCTCGGGCAGGCTCATCCAGCGCAACTACTCCGGCGTCTCGCTCTACGACTACTACTACAACCACGCCGGGGCGCTGCCCTCCGACTCGAGCAATCGCGAGGTCAAGTTCACCGATGCGGGCCGCACCGTCTATGGCGGCGGCGGCATCACGCCCGACGAAAAGATCGAAGGCCCCAAGAGCACCCGCTTTCAGGAGACGCTCCTCTATAAGGATGTCTTCTTCCACTTCGCGCCGGTGTACGTGGCCAGCCATTCCGTGGACAAGAGCTTTGAAGTGAACGATGCGGTGCTGGGCGAGTTCAAGAAGTTCCTGGCCGGCCAGAACATCGAATTCACCGACGGCGATCTGAGCGCCGCGGGCGACTGGCTGAAAACGCGCATTAAAGAAAAAATAGTCACCATCGCGTTCGGCCAGTTGCAGGGACTGCGTACCCTGGCCGACTGGGACCCGGAGATTCAGAAGGCGGTGACGTTCCTGCCCGAGGCCCAGGCCCTCGAAGACAACGCCCACAAGGTGCTGACCGAGAAGGCCATGGCGCGGAATACGGCGCCGTAGCTGGCGGCTCATCGAGGCAACAAGGCCATCCCCGCGGGGATGGCCTTGTTGCAGCCCTCTTGCTGAAAATCTATTGCTGGATCAAAACCGCGTTGCTATACTGCGGCAACCATGCACCTCGTGCCACATTCCAACCGAGCTTTGACTTTGTGCCTGGCCATTGGCCTTGGTTGCCTAGCAATCTTCGGCGAATCACAGCCGGCCGGATTGACTGCCGTGACTGGTTCCACGCCGAACGATCAACCTGAGCAAGCCAAGAAGAGTTGCAAGCTCGCGCTGGTGGAAACCAAGTGCGGCCTCTCGGGAATTGCACCAGTCGAGCTTTACACTGCGATGGAAGAGTCCATTGTTCCCATCGGGAAAGGGTACGGATTCCCGCTCGATATCCTCGAAGCGGCTTACGAATTCAATGACCAAGGGGGAGAGTTTTCCTGGCGGCCACCGTCGTTCTCCAAATCGAGGATGGAAAAGGAGTTTTCGGCGGCAAAGCGGAAAATGACTGAGCCGGAAAACGCGCCAGTCCTTGTGCCCGCAAACATCCCGGGGCTTGGGCCGCAAGTTTACGATGCCTCGCTCATCAGGGCATTCGTTGCAACGTCGCTTTTCCCATACCCAATGAGGGTAATCGCCCACAAAAAAGGTGGCGCACCTGTTTCCTATGTGAAGCTCGACACGAGCGCAGCAAGGTTCACAAAGACCGGCCTCTGCGGGATTATCAACAATCTAAGTCCATCCCAGGTGCCCTCAGGGACACAGGGGACCGGGGGAAGCGATTGTCAGGAGTTCAAAAAAGATGACGCAACGAAACCCACGGAAAGGAACCCCGCCCCAAGCACCAACATGGCCAGCCACCTCCTCCCCTCTAGCAACAACAGCGCAAAGCAGGGATCTGGCTCTGTAGACCCTGAACTGGCGGCGTTGCTTGCATCGCTGCCTACTGACGAAAAACCCGTTTCGGTTTCATGGTTGTCCCAAGAGACGGAGGGCTGTGTCCCGTGGTCAACGTTTACAAAGGATGAGCAGGCGCGTCAGAGGCCGAAATATGCCGGAGATGGATGCATATTCACGTTCGTGATCAACATTCCAAGGCTTGCGGGCAATTCTTACTTTGAGATTTCACTTAGCGGCAGCGTGGTCGACCCACCCGACGGCATCTTATGTGGTCCGCCCGACCTGGAGGTGAAAACATCGGTTGAATCGGTCGATTCAGGGCCACCGTGCACCGCGGGAAGATTCCACTGGACCCTCTCCGGGCCGATACTCCGGCCACCTTCCTCTGACGGATGGCCGCAGCAGTTCGAGGTGTCGATCCAGCGCCGGTCGGGGAAGATCGAGGACAAGCCTAAGCTTGAATTGAATTTGGAAGGTGCTCCCAAGTCGTTCTTGAGGTACTGGATCGCGGGCAGAACGACAGCGAGGTGGTGCTTTCCAGACGATTGCAAGCTTTAAGTGAGATTGGAGCGTACGGGATGGGCGTGCCGGTCGAGTCTATCAAAAAGATCCTAATCTGGGCGTGGAATATTTACCCGTGGCTTTGGAAACGCCTTTTGCCCGATCCCTCCACCTCGGACTCAACGCCCTCGCGGAGGGATCAACGTCAACGCAGGGTGGACAAGTGGCGCGCGGCTTGGCGCTGGGCGGGTATCGGCTCGGTGATCTATCCCATCATCGCTGGAAACGATGTGGAGAGTAAGTATTGGTTCTTAAACCTTGCACTCTCAGGAATCGTTGCGACATCCTTGACAGTCTATCTCGTGACACAATTCCCGGTCGGTGATTTCCTTACATCGTGGAGACTGTCGTTATGCGGCGCGATCTGCATATGTTTTCCGTTTTTGATTTCACTTGCTGCATGGTGGATCATCGAAACAATCAACCTATCACTCCACAAGAATCTGGCACTGCCCTTCTATGTTCCCCTAACACATAAACTGAACAATCTGGCAACCTGTCTTGTTTTCACCTTGATCAATCACGCGTTTGTCAAGTTGCTTCCTCAACCGAAATAAGGCGGCGCGACAGAAGCTTGCATCGTCCGGATTCGCGCATCCCAGGTTGCGCTTGTGCGACGAATTGCCGCAAGGTCAGGCTAATGGTTGCCTTCTACGGCTCGTCGTTGAAGATCTTCACTTCCAGCTTTCCGCCTTCATTCAGCCGCGCGCGAAACATGCCGGGGGTGTTGAAGCTCCAGGCCAGTTGCCCATCGGGGGCGATGGCGATGACGCCGCCGTCCCCGTGCAGGGTCTCCAACTCCTTGTGAATGACTTGATCCGCGGCTTGCTGCAAGGGCAGGCCTCTGAAGGTTACCAGGTTGCAAACCTCGCGGGCCACGCCCAGGCGGATGAAGTACTCGCCCGCGCCGGTGGCCGAGACGGCGCACGATTGATTCGACGCATAGGTGCCCGCGCCGATGATCGGCGAGTCGCCCACGCGCCCCGGCATCTTGGCCTGCATGCCGCCGGTCGAGGTGCCGGCGGCAATGTTGCCGGCACGGTCGAGCGCCACCGCGCCGGTTGTGCCGTAAAGATGCGTATCGCTCGATTCCTCTAGCTGCGCCACCGGCACAACCGGCCCCGGAGGCGGCGCGCCCGCCGGACGCGGCGGCACCGGACGGCCTTCTTTCTGCAACTGCTTCACCAGCGACTGCCAGCGGCTTTCCGTGAAGAAGAAGCCGGGGTCCACCTGCTCCAGCCCTACCTGCGCGCCAAAGGCATCCGCGCCCGCGCCGATCAGCATCACGTGCGGCGACTTCTCCATTACCGCGCGCGCCAAACTAATGGGGTGGCGGGTCCGCGTCACTCCGGCCACCGCGCCTGCCCTCAGGTTCGAGCCGTCCATGATGGAGGCGTCCAGCTCGTTCTTGCCTTCAGAGGTGAAGACCGCGCCACGGCCCGCGTTGAAAAGCGGATCGTCTTCGAGAATGTTGAGTACGGCCTCGACCGCATCGAGCGCCGACCCTCCCCCGTCAAGCACCTTTGCCCCCGCCTCCGTAGCCTGGGCCAGCGAAGCGCGGTAAGCCGCCTCAGTCTTCGCATCCATCCGCGCGCGCTCGATGACCCCCGCTCCGCCATGCACCACAAGAGCCCAATGATGCGCAGGCTGCTGCGCCGCCATCGAAACAACCGCTCCGCCAACCATCCCAGCCATAACACAAACCCGCATAGCACTTCTCACCGTCTGGTCCTCCGAGCACGCACTTGCGAACCCCGCTAACACGGGCGCGCAGCGGCTAACTTGCCAACCGGCGCGCAGAGCCGCTGACTTGCTAACTCCCGCCCTTCTTCGGAATCGTCAACTTCGCGCCCTCGCCTACCTTATAGGTTGCGGAGAAATTCCGTTGGTCGATGCCAATCGAGAGCCGCCCGCGCGAGTCGATGTAGAAAAGTTCCTTGCCCACCGGCACATCGCTGAAGGTTTTCACGAAAGGAAACGCATAGCTCTTCCCGGCCAAGGTCAACGGCACGCGGTCGCCGAGCTTGTAGCCTAGTTGCGCGAAGGTCTCCGCCGGCACGTTGAGCACCAAATTCCCAAATGGTCCATCCGTCCCGATGACCTCGCCATGCAGGCCCTTCTCATCCACGGTCGCGTTCTGCAGGTCCAGCCGCACCAGCTTGGTCACATCGAGCGCGGGACCGGCAGCAGTCCAGTCGTCGCCGCGCGCCAGATGCGCGCCCGCCGGCGAGAAAATGTCGCGGCCGTGAAAGGTTGAGGAGATTCCCGAGCCGATCATCCACGCCGGGTTGGCAATCTCGCGCGCCTCCGCAATGCCGTCCCGATCCTGAACCAGCGTGAGCAGGCCGTTGTCGGGCAGCACGAAGAACTGGCCCACCCGCGATTTGGCAACGATCGCCTTGCGCGCCGAGCCCACGCCGGGATCGATGACTACCACGAAGACCGCGTCTTTGGGAAAGTAAGGCGCGGAGCCGGCCAGGAAGCGCGCTCCCATGACGATGTTGTAGGGCTCGGACTGGTGGGTGATGTCAATGACCCGCACTCCCGGCGCAATCCCATCCATCACCGCCTTGCAGATGCCCACCGCATCGTCCTTCACGTCGAAGTCGGTCATGAAGCCGATGACCCTGGTGGGCGCGGGCTGTTGCGCCATTCCCGCCCAGGACAGCGCGGCCGCCATGACCGCCCCAACGAAGACCCTCGCACGCTTTCGCACCCGCCTTACCTCCAGCGTTTGTCTCATGGTATCGCCTGGCGGAGCGAATCGCTTTGTCGTGGGGCGAGTCTCGGATCCTATCGCAATCAACTGAAGCCGCCTACGCAGTTGGACACACGGTGGCCAGCGAACTGCTCACCCATTGGCCGAGATACTCGGAGACGGTTCCAGCCGCGGATCAAGCCGCACTACCCAAGCCTTGACAAACATCCGCATCCAATTCCCTTGAGCACGACCCTCTTCAGCGTTCGCCGTCCGCGAAGGACCTTGGCGAGACAGGGCCGAACAGTGGAGAATGCTTACGTTCTCTCAATTCTGCAATCGCTTGCACTCGGGCCGTTCCTTCAATTAGCCGCCGGCGGTGCAAGCGAAAGGAAGACTGAATGCATTCTGTCTGGTTGGGTGAGTTTCTGGGCACGCTGGTTCTGGTGCTGCTGGGCAACGGCGTGAATGCCGGCGTGACGTTGCGCAAGTCCTATGCGGCGGATTCCGGATGGATGGTCATCGCCACCGGATGGGCTCTGGCCGTGCTCTGCGGCGTGCTGGTGGCGCAGGCCTTCGGCAGTCCCGGAGCTAACCTGAACCCGGCCATTACGCTGGCCGTTGCAATCGCCAACGGCAATTACGCGCAGTTGTTCAGCATGTGGTCGGCGCAGTTGCTGGGGGCCATGGCCGGCGCCGCTCTCATGACACTGCACTATGCGCCGCACTGGGGGCTCACGCCCGATCCGGCGGCCAAGCTGGGCGTCTTCTGCACCAACGCGGCGGTGCGCCATCCTCTGTTCAACATTCTCAGCGAGGCCGTGGGCACGGCGGTGCTGGTGCTGGTGGCCGGAGCCATCTACTCTCATGGAGTGTCCAAGGATGGGCCGGCGAATGGGATGGGACAGTGGCTGGTGGGTAGTCTGGTGTGGGGCATCGGGCTCTCGCTGGGCGGAACTACGGGCTATGCCATCAACCCCGCGCGCGATCTAGGTCCGCGCATCGTGCATGCGCTTCTGCCCATTCCCGGCAAGGGCAGCTCCAACTGGCGCTATGCACCGATCCCCATCGTCGGCGACCTCACGGGAGCCGCGCTGGCTGGGTTGTTGCTGCACTACGCGCATCTTTAGCTTGAAGGAGAATGCATGAAGATCCTCGATCGCGTCCTCGCCTGCTTGATAGGCGTCGGCGGCATTCTGCACGGCGTGGGCTCCTACCTTGGTTACAAGCATGAGCCCGTGACGATGCTGTGGGCTTTCAGCGCCTCGCTGTTCTCGCTGCTGGTTGCGGCCATCAACCTCTTGCGAGCGAGCCGCCCTGCAGACCGCCCGCTGGCGTGGATTGCCTTTGCCGGAAGCCTTGCCTTGGCGGCGTCGGCCTTCTCGTTTGGCGCGCTGATCGGCAATGTTTTCGACCCGCGCGCGCTGGCGAATAGCGTTGCGGCTCTGGCTCTGGCGGGATTCAGCTTGAAGACCGCGCTCAGAGAGGCACAGGCGCAAGCCTGACGCCTGGGTGCCCCAAAGCCTGCCCTGAGCCTGTCGAAGGCCCTCGATTTTGAGGTCTGGGAATCTCCGAGGAATTACTCCAGGCAAGAAGCCACCACGGCCAGCGCGGCGATGGCCGCCGTCTCCGCGCGCAGAATGCGCGGGCCCAGCGAAGCGGCGCGCCAGCCGTTGGCGTCGAAGAGCGCTTCCTCATCCGGAGCCCATCCGCCTTCCGGACCGATGGCAATCTCCAGAGCCGGCATCTCTTCTCCGGCCGCGGCCTGCGCCTCCTCGATCAGGCAGCGCAGCGTGGTGGTGCGCTCCTGCTCGGCAAGCACGATGCGGGTGGCCACCGACGCCGCGCGCACTCGCTCAGCCAACGGCGCCGGATCGTGAATGAGCGGCACATCGGAGCGGCGCGACTGCTGCGCGGCCTCCTGCGCTATCCGCCGCCATCGCTCCGCGCGCTTCTCCGCGGCCAGGGCCAGATGCTTCTCGCTCCGCCGCGCAATCACCGGCGCCACGGCGGCCACGCCCAGCTCCGTGGCCTTCTCGATCGCCCATTCCATGCGATCGAACTTATAGATGGAGAGCGTGAGCGTGATGGGCAGCGCCGGATCGGCCTCCAGTTCGGCGAGCAGGTTGAAGCGAACCTCACCCGCGGCAACGGCGGCCACCTCGGCGTGAAAGACCCGGCCACCCGCCACTACATCTGCTTCCATGCCCGGCTGAGCGCGCAACACGCGCGCCATGTGTTCGGCGTGCGCGCCCGTCAGGGTCGCGGTCGCCTCGTCCCAGCGTTCGGCAATCCAGCGGCGGCGTGTCACAACTTCCTCCCTGCGCCTACCAGTTTACGCCTCCACCACAAACAGTAAGGGGGACGCTTTGAGCGTCCCCCTTAAGGTTGCCTTTTGGTTGGAGGTACCGCTACTTCTTCTTTGCGGCCTTCTTTGCGGCCTTCTTCGCGGGTGCCTTCTTGGCTGCCTTTTTCGTTGCCATTTGCCTATTCTCCCTTGTCGATGGTTTGCATCGAGTCTGCAACAATTAAATTGCAGTTGAAGCATGTATAGATTCAAGCTGCATCGGTGTCAAGAAAAAAACGTACGAAGAGTGGAAAAAAGGTCAACAATTTTTTCCGACTTGCATCGAGTGTCGATCTGCAAACGTGAGAGACGCGAAGAATTGTCTGCGATCGGGACTTCAGTTCTTGCATGCGGCGGCCGCGCGCTCCTTCACAAACTGCGCCAGCGTTCCGGCCTCGCGCCGCTGAAGCAAGTCGTCGAGATACGGCTGACGGTCTTTGGGATTGGCCTTGAGCAGGACTTCGTATACGCGCAGCGCGCCTTCGACGCCGGCCTGATACTCGGCCAGTAGGTCGCCCCTGCTGTCGGGGTTCTCAATCGCAAACGCGGCCTGCGCCATGAACTCGCCGCCGAAGATGGTTGAGCCATCCTTCTTGTCGCCCTTGGGCAGCTTGTCGAGGATCATGCAGGTATGGACCGTCAGGTCGGGTACATCGACGAACCACTTCAGAACCCACCCGAAGTGTTCCTTTGCGTTGGAGACAAGCGGATCGGCCTGCCAAGCATGAATGTGCTCGAGAGCCTGCTTCCGTTCCTCGGGCGTTGAAGGCCCGCGATTGGCGGCGTTTGCGGCAATAGGCGCAAGCAGAAGCGTGCAGCCCACCAGAGCGGCGGAAATCGTACGAGTCAACATATCTGGAATCCTCGCCAGCCACAGTACATGGTTCTCTTCGAGGGTGCAAGGGAGCTCAGCACTCGATCACATTCAAGGCCAGCCCCGCCAGGCTGGTCTCCTTGTAGCGCGATTGCATATCCAGCCCGGTCAGATACATGGTGCGGATCACCTGGTCGAGCGAGACCTTGTGGGCCTCCTGCTCATTCATCGCGATGCGCGAGGCATGAACTGCTTTGGCCGCGCCCATGGCGTTGCGCTCGATGCAGGGAATCTGCACCAGGCCGCCGATGGGATCGCAGGTCATGCCCAGGTTGTGCTCCATGGCGATCTCGGCGGCGTGCTCCACCTGTCCATTGGTTCCGCCCAGCGCGGCGGTCAACCCGCCGGCCGCCATCGAGCAGGCCACGCCCACCTCGCCCTGGCAGCCAACCTCCGCGCCGCTGATCGAGGCGTTCTCCTTATAAAGGATGCCGATGGCCGCCGAGGTGAGAAAGAAACGCACGATGCCCTCGCGATCCGCCTCGGGGATGAAGCCGTCGTAGTAGCGCGCCACCGCGGGAACCACGCCCGCCGCGCCGTTGGTGGGCGCGGTCACCACGCGACCGCCTGCCGCGTTCTCTTCGTTCACCGCCATCGCCCACACCGTCACCCAGTCGAGCGGGGCCAGCGGATCTCTGCCCAAAGGATTTTGCCCGTCGGCTTCCTTCCCGCGCAGCCGTTCTGCGAGACGATGGGCGCGCCTGCGCACGTTCAGGCCGCCAGGGAGAATGCCTTCCGCCGCCATGCCGCGCTCGATGCACGCCTGCATTACCTCCCAGATGCGCTCGATGCCTTCCCGCACGGCTTCGACCGGCGTCTGCTCTCTATTGCGCGGGAGAAGCGCGCACTCGTTCTCCAGCATCAGTTGGCTGATGGAGAGCTCGTTCGCGTGCGCGACAGCGAGCAACTCCGCCGCGCTGTGAAAAGGAAACGGAACCGCCGCCTGCTGCTTGCCGATGGACTCCTCGCGGCCGTCCTCGACGATGAATCCGCCGCCAATCGAAAAGAAGGTGCGCTCGTCGAGCACCACGCCGGCCGCGTCCCATGCGGTCAGCCGCAGTCCGTTTGGATGCTCGATGCGCGCACCGGGAGGAAACATGGTCGCGCGCTCGAAGAGCAGATCGCGAACCTCATCGAATGCGATCGTCCGTGTTCCGGCCAACTCAATCTGCCGCGCGGCGCGAATTCCCGCGATCGTCGATTCGATCGTCGCCGGATCGATCGAGGCCGGCTCGTAGCCCGACAGGCCGAGTAGAACGGCGCGATCCGTAGCGTGGCCCAGACCGGTCAGGGCCAGCGAACCGTAAAGCCTCACCTGAACCCGCTCGACCCGATCGAGCAAGCCGCGTTCCCGCAGCTCCCGCGCAAAACGGCAAGCCGCTCTCATCGGCCCCATGGTATGCGAGCTCGAGGGGCCGACGCCGATTTTATAGAGATCGAAGAGGCTGGTCGTCACGGATGCGATTGTAGCCTGATGCCCGGAGCGCACGCGACAATCGCTGACCCGCTGGCGGGTAGGTCAGGCAAGGCCGAGGCCCCCCTTACGTTCTGCGCCTTTGGCCCCAATCTCAGTTCACGCGATGCGGACGTGTCAGCCAGGCGAGCAAGGCGGCAAGCAAAGTGAGCGTGAGCGGCACAGCCACCGGATTGTGCAGGAGAAAAAAGGAGATCGCGGTGGCTAACCCAACGCTGCAGGCCAGGACAAGCGATCCATAACAGGTCCACTTCGGCACAAACAGAAGCACGGCCCCCATTAAGTCCAGAACTCCGGTCAGGTACCGGAACCATTGACCCCAACCGATGGCTGCAAAAAAATCCACCATATGCCAGATCCCGAGAATCTTGGCGGCGCCGAGGGCTAAGAACGCTGCCCCGAGAACGAAGCGCAGTATCCAGATCGCAATCGCGCGCCAATTGCTTGCCGCCTGTCCTGCCATGGTCTTGCCTTTCCAGCCGGGGAGCCAAGCACTTCGTTGTCCCGCCTCACGGCTATTTTAGGTATCGTTGCAACCTGTGTGCGCTGCTCCAATCATGCTTACGGCCGGACCGCCGGTCCGGTTCCATTCATCGATTTCCTTCGCGCCATTCAAGGCCATGAGTCGTTCTTCCCTGTTCCCTGTTCACCGGACCCTACCTTAGTCCCTTCGGCCTCTGCCTCATCTGCCGCGCCGTCTGTTACACTCGCTGCAACCTCGGCCATGCTCTTCAAAGCTCTCAGCGCGGCTGTCTACGGCATCGACGCCAACCTCATCGATGTCGAGGTGGACTATAGCGGAGTGGTCGCGGAAAAGGACATCTTCCACACCGTCGGCCTGCCCGACGCCGCGGTGCGCGAAAGCCGCGACCGGGTGCGCGCCGCGATCAAGAACTCCGGCTACCTGATTCCGCCCACCTTCATCACCATCAACCTGGCGCCGGCGGACATCAAGAAGGAAGGAGCGGGATTCGATCTTCCCATCGCCGTGGGCATCCTCGGCGCATATGGCGCGCTCAAGGCGGATGACCTGAGCCGCTTTCTGATGGTGGGCGAGCTGGGCCTCGACGGCGGCGTGCGTTCGGTGCCGGGCGTTCTTCCCATCGCCATCCTGGCCCGCGAGAAGAACATTCCCAACCTCATCGTTCCGGCTGCCAACGCCGCCGAGGCCGCGGTCGTCGAGGGCGTGAACGTTTACCCTGTCTCCTCGCTGCTCGACGTTCTCGAGTTGCTCAACTCGGCGGTGGTCGGCGTGATTCAGCGCGAGCCCTTTCGCGTGGCCACAGAGGCCCTGCTCGGCGAGCTGCAGCATTTCTCCGTGGACTTCAAAGACGTGCGCGGACAGCAGACCGCCAAGCGCGCTCTTGAGGTGGCCGCGGCCGGCAGCCACAACATTCTCATGATCGGCCCGCCCGGCTCGGGAAAGACCATGCTTGCCAAGCGGCTGCCCTCGATCCTGGCTCCGCTCACCTTCGAAGAGGCACTCGAAACTACCAAGATCCACTCCGTCGCCGGGGTCCTCGACTCCTCGGCCGGCCTGGTCACCCAGCGTCCCTTCCGCTCCCCGCACCACACCATCTCGGATGCGGGCCTGATCGGCGGCGGCATCATTCCCCGCCCCGGCGAGGTCTCGCTTGCCCACAACGGTCTGTTATTTCTCGACGAGCTGCCGGAGTTTCCCCGCAACGTGCTCGAGGTCCTGCGCCAGCCGCTCGAAGACCACACCGTGACTATCGCGCGCGCTTCCATGTCGCTCAGCTTTCCCGCGCGCTTCATGCTGGCCGCGGCCATGAATCCCTGTCCTTGCGGCTACTTCAACGACAAGGCCCGCGAGTGCATGTGCACACCGCCCATGATCCAGCGCTACGTTGCCAAGATTTCGGGCCCGCTTCTGGATCGCATCGATATTCATATCGAGGTTCCGGCGGTCCAGTATAAGGAGCTGCGCGGCGGCGCGGCCGCCGAGGGCTCGGCCGAGATTCGCGCTCGGGTGATGGCCGCCCGTGAACGCCAGCGCCATCGCTTCACCAAAGCCAACGAAAAGATCTACGCCAACGCGCAAATGACTACCCGCCAGATTCGCACCCACTGCGAGCTGGGCGCCGACTCCGAGCACCTGCTTGAGCGCGCCATGCAACAACAAGGCCTCACCGCCCGCGCCCATGATCGCATCCTCAAAGTCGCGCGCACCATCGCCGACCTCGAAGGCGCGGTGAACCTGACCGTAGCCCATCTGGCCGAAGCCATCCAGTACCGAACCCTGGACCGCAGCTACTGGGCGTGAAAGAGCAGGGAATAGGGAATAGGGAATGGTTGCCAGTAGTAGATGGAGGCGCGGACCGTTGAGCGTCGGCGCTCAATTTTTCTCTTTGCGGCACCGCTACCCTCCTGTTCCCTGTTCCCTGATCCCTATTCCCTGTCTCTCGTTACTTCCGATTCTAAGGAAATCCTAGTTATTGGCCGATAACCGCATTGACTGGTGAGAAATGTCTCATGCGAGTCGTTGAAGGGTGCGGAGGCTCAAAATGCACAACGCGGATCTAAGTTCTGCCCTGGGCACTGTGATCGTTGCGGTCCCGTTCCTGCTGGTTTCGTTCCTCGCCTTTTTCCGTCTGGATGAGGTCATCGCCGCGCCCAAGAGCAAATCGAAGCGGGCTCGGCCGTTCTGCGGTACAGACGAAAACGGAGATCTCATTCTGAGCGACCCGGACGGCAGGCTTTGGGGCAAGCCGCAGCTTCGCTAGAGCCTGCTCCCCCCACTTGGGCGGAGTGACCAGGCCCAGGGAACCACCATGGTTCATTGTGGCGCTCTGTTTGGCCCGTTCCCTGGCCGCCAGAGCGGCGGGAGGACCTGGATCTACCCCATCGGTGGCCGGTAGAATCTCCTATCTCTATCATATAAAAATGACTTGCATCAAAAACCAAGGGAATTCGCAGAGAGCGGCGCCCCAGCAAAAAATCCCAAAAAAGCAGTTGACCGGGAGCACAACTGAGTATACATTCAACAGTACCGTCCATGATGTCAGATCGCGCAGCGCGAGTTTGTGCGCCCATCTGTCATTTCCCGCATCATTTTGAGCTGGGGCTCATTCGCTGATGCACCGGTGCGCTTCGACGCTTTCCGGGAACGGGAATGCTGGTTGATGGATTCCTAAGGCGGCAATTTGTTTCCTTGATCTGGTATCGAGCCCGTTCCATGGCGGGCAATTGTGCGTCAAGATTTGGAACTGGACGTAGACTTTGTGCGTCTAAACTCAGGGAACGGGATTTTCGGGCAGGCTCTTATGGGGCCGGCTCACTCAATGCACCGGCGGCGCCAAGTAGTTCCGCCTGGGCATGCAACTCAATAAGGAGAAATGTACCATGCGTTCTGATTTGGTATTTGGGGCACTCTCTCATGTGTCCAATCGCTACCAGCTTTGCCAACTGGCAAGCAAGGCAACCCGCAAGCTGCACAAGCCGAATACCCGGCTGCAGGACACGACCAACGAGGTTCTGGGCCGCTTCCAGACCTCCAATCCTGGGTCGGCTGTGCCGGCTGAAGCGCCTGCTGCCCAGCCGGTTGAGCGGCGCCGCGCGGCCTGACGGCGTCTTTTGAAGGTATAGTTGAGTCAGACAATGGATTCGGAGCGGCCTTCCCGGCAGGGTGGCCGCCCGTCTCCCGCGTTTCGCGCTTCCTCTTGATTTCGGGAGATGCTTCAATCGGTCCCCGCCGGCCGCATTCCTGGCTCTCCCGCCTGGTTTTCCCCCCTGGTATACCGTGGAGCACTTCCCTTCGCACGCCCTCCCAATCACATCTTCCTATCGCAGGTGAACATGACCATCGCTGAATTGAAAGAGAAGAACATCACCGAACTGAGCCGCATCGCCCGCACCCTTGAGATTCCCGGCGCCAGCGGCCTTCGCAAACAAGACCTGATCTTCAAGATTCTTCAGGCGCAAAGCGAAAAGGAAGGCCACATATTTGCCGATGGCGTGCTGGAGATTTTGCCCGACGGCTACGGCTTTCTCCGCTCCCCCGACTACAACTACCTGCCCGGCCCGGACGACATTTACGTCTCGCCCTCGCAGATTCGAAAATTCGATCTGAAGACCGGCGATTCGATCAGCGGCAACGTCCGTCCGCCGCACGAGGGGGAGAAGTACTTCGCCCTGGTCAAGATCGAGGCCATCAACTTCGAATCGCCCGAGGAGACGCGCAACAAGATTCTCTTCGACAACCTCACCCCGCTCTATCCCCAGGAACGCATCCGGATGGAGACGGTGCGCGAGGGCATCAGCGGCCGGGTCATGGACCTGCTGACACCGGTGGGCCGGGGTCAGCGCGGCCTGATCGTCGCTCCGCCCCGCACCGGCAAGACCATGCTGTTGCAGTCGATCGCCAACTCCATCTCCACCAACCACCCCGAGGTGGTGCTCATCGTGCTGCTCATCGACGAACGGCCCGAGGAAGTGACCGACATGCAGCGCTCGGTCAAGGGCGAGGTCATCAGCTCAACCTTCGACGAGCCGGCCGCCCGCCACGTGCAGGTAGCCGAGATGGTCATCGAGAAGGCCAAGCGCCTGGTCGAGCACAAGCGCGACGTGGTCATTCTGCTCGACTCGATCACCCGCCTGGCCCGCGCTTACAACACCATCGTGCCCCCCTCGGGCAAAGTGCTCTCCGGCGGCGTCGATTCCAACGCCCTGCAGCGTCCCAAGCGCTTCTTCGGCGCAGCCAGAAACATCGAGGAGGGCGGGTCTTTGACGATTATCTCCACCGCCCTGGTCGATACCGGCTCGCGCATGGACGAAGTCATCTTCGAGGAGTTCAAGGGCACCGGCAACATGGAAATCATTCTCGACCGCAAGCTGGTGGACAAGCGCGTTTTCCCGGCCATCGACATCCAGCGCTCCGGCACCCGCAAGGAAGAGCTGCTGATCCCCAAGGAGGATTTGCAGCGCATCTTCGTTCTGCGCCGGGTGCTAAACCCGCTCTCCCCGGTTGAGGCCATGGAACTGCTGATCGCCCGCCTCGAGAAGGTCCGCAACAACGCCGAGTTCCTGCAGAACATGAACCAGCTGTAGAGCCATCAACCGCAACGGATCGGAATCCGGCTGGGCTTGGGCCGTCAACGTGCGGCCCGCGTTGTAGCCGCGCCGGTAGGCCAGTTTGTACCTGTCTTCATTCATCTTCACCTCGATGCGCCGGGTAGCCGTCTGCGCGTTGCTTGAGGATCATGGGGTGGAAATGGGTAAGAGCACCGAGCAACCCGTCGCATTTCCAATCGCGAGAAAGGTCCTGCCGCGCCCGGTCTACCTGTGGGCGAAGGACCTTCGCAACGCCTGGCGGGTGAGAAGAGATCCGAGCCGCATCCTGCTGGTGAAGGAAATACTTCCGGCATATGCGGCGCTCGGAGGGCGAATTCTATGGGTCGGTTGCCGCCGCTACACCAGGGAATATGGCCCACTTTTGAAACGCTACGGAGGCGAATTGTGGACCATAGACATCGAAATCGCTCATGCGAGTTGGGGCGAAAGAGGCCGCCATTTCACCTGGGATCTTTTGGAAATCGACAGGCTGGTTGCCGCCGGGTCGTTTGATAGCGTGCTCTGCAATGGGGTGTTTGGATTTGGCGTCGATACGCGCGAGTCCCAACTGGCTGCGTTGCAGGCGATGGGGGCAATTCTGAAGCCGGGCGGAAGATTGCTGCTGGGATGGAACACGGACCGGGTCGAGGACCCGATGACCCTCGAATTCGTCCGGGACGCCTTCGCTGGCGACGCTCCAACCGGCCAGGGAGCGCGAATTGCCGTGCCGGAGTCGGCCTATGTTTACGATTTTCTGCGCCGGAGACAATCGTGACGGGCCGCTAACCTGAATTTCTCACAGAAGGCGCTATGACTCAGAATTTGACCTCTCAAGGAGCCTCCGAGGGCCGGGAGGCCCTCGGGACAGCCGGTCTGGAGACTGATTCCATGACAACGTCGGCTCCTCCGACCTGAGTACACTGGTTGCGGCGAAACGACCACGAGCTCGGGAGGAAAGCAGCCGAGCAGGATGATTATAGGATGTGATTTCCATCCGCGGTTTCAACAGATCGCCTTTTTGGACCAGGAGACGGGCGAGTGTGGCGAGCGCCGCTTGAGCCATCCCGAAGAGGCGGAGCGGTTCTACCGTTCGCTGGCGGGGCGGCAGGTTCGCATCGGTGCCGAGGCGACGGGGAACTTTGGTTGGTTCCGGCGCTTGATCGAGGAACTGGGGCATGAGTTTCTGTTGGGGGATGCAAGTGCGATCCGGGCTTGTTGTCCACGCCAGCAGAAGACCGATAAGCGCGATGCCAGGCACATTTTGACGTTGCTGGTGGAGGATCGATTTCCGGCAATCTGGCAGCCTCCGGTGGAGAACGATGAGATGCGTCAGTTGCTGTTGCATCGCTGCCGCCTGCCACCCCAGCGACGAAGACCTGTCGCTGGGGACCCCGCCTGGTGCGAATGCGCACAGGGGTGAAGAACCAATTGGACTCGATGGCCAAGGGCGAAGGGTTGTTGAGTTCCAGGGTGTGGTCGCCGCGGCGGCGCGGTGAGATCGAGGCGCTGCCTTTGCCGGGCTGGTATGCGAACAGGCGAGCGGATCTGCTGGTTCTGCTGGACGAGTTGGACAGGCGGATCCGGCCGCTGGACCTGGCGGTGTGGGAGGCTGCGGAGGCTAACCGGGAAGCTTGCCTGCTGATGACGCATCCGGGCGTGGGTGCGATTGTTTCCCTGGCCTATGTATTGACCATCGGGGACTGGAGACGGTTTCCGCGGGGCAAGCAGGTGGGCAGTTATCTGGGTCTGATCCCGGCCGAGGCGTCCAGCGGGGACAAGCGGCGGCTGGGACAGATCAGCAAGCAAGGCAACACGCTGCTGCGCTGGCTGCTGGTGGAGGCAGCGGTTCATGCGCAACGGCACGATGCGAGCTGGCATCGGCAGTAGGTGCGGCTGTCGATGACCAAGCATCACGGGGTGGCCAAGGTAGCCATCGCGCACAAGCTGGCGGTTCGGTTGTATTGGATGTTGCGCTCCGGCGAGGACTACAGCAAGGTGATGGAGCGCGGTTCGCATGCGGGGCAGTCCGTGTAGCGCCGTGTTGGCTCAAGGCACACCGAGAGACTGATTGGACACTCCGCCTCCCTTGCAGGCTGAGGGAGTTTGAACAAGCAATCATGGCGCAGCATCGGGTCGAATACATGGTTGGTGGAACCTGAACGGTTGCCATCGAGAGTGATTGAATGCAAAGTGCGGGCTTGGGTCGTTTAGCAAGGCAAGACGGTTTTTCAAAGATGGAACGAATCTCAGCAAAGAACCTGAGATTCGTTCCCGAGCCAATTGTGAAGGTGAGGATTCGGGTGTCAAGGGTCAAGATGAACGCCAAAGTGCGGCGCCCTTGACACCCGAATCCTCACCCTAGGAGATCCCTGCGCTGTTCTTCAAAAAACACGCTAAAAAAGGGATTGACAACGCCGACGCTGTCATACACGGCGCTACAACTTTTGGCGGGCTGTGAGTAATGCAGGTTAGCCTCCCGGAGGTGTGAACCTCGCGGGCGCAACCTTCCACGACGCAAAACTCTCCAGCCTCCGCAGCAGCCAGGCCGACTTGAGGAACGAGTCCATGGTCGACATCCGGACAGAAGGGATGACGATTGACGGGATCGCTGTGTCAGAACTGTTCGCCGCCTAGCGCGCCGCTTGCCCGAAGACCGACTAAGGCTACTGCAAAGAAGGTGCGGCGAGCCCGGTCTCGCGCCAAGCCCCACCACATCATTTCTGCTCCGGCGCCGGGTCGTACTCCGGCAGCACCCGAGCCTCGGCTCGAAACCTGTGATAGTCGCCGTAGGAAATATCGTTCAGCAAAGTCGCGAAGGGACCATAGGTTCTGAAGCTCTCATCCCACTCGGCGAGAAACGCCACGGTTCGCGATCGCCACAGGGAGACGCTTCTCAACGGGCAGATATAAGTCTTTCCTCCAATCTCGACCGGCCCGTACTCGACCTGGATGGCGCTGCGGGAAATCGGCAGGCCCGGATATAGCTCGGCCTCCGATGTCAGGCGAAGAATAGCTCCGCTGGCTGGATCGATCGCGATCTCTCCGCGATAACCGGCCAGCATTTTGAACCTGCTTGTCCCGTCCCCGTCGGGAAGACAGCAGTACATGACTTCAAAGTGCGACTCTTCCGCGGGGACGTGAAAGCGAAATACAGCCAGGGTCCCGCCTGCGCCCTGCTCCCACCGGCTCCAAGTCAATCCGCTGCTCGCGGCAATGGCATCTGAGATTACCGTATTGAGTAGAGGGCCGAAGGTGCCGTAGGTGATCAAGAATGGGTCTTCCTTTTTCGGCTTCCTCGGTCTCGTCTCCCCTGCATCCACGGCTTCGCGGCCATTGCGATAGAGCACGGTCTCCCTAGCGCTATCCGCCACATGCAACGGGCGATAGTCGATCCTGGTGTTCCCCTGGTCGTACTGCGGAGTTTCCACAAAGCGAACCGTGGTGCGGGTGGCAAAGAAGTTAGGCAACTTCGGCATGGTCTCGTTCCAATAGTCGATGGCCAGCGAGAGCATGCGCCGCCGCGCCTTCCGGTCCGGCGGGGCAAGGGCAGGGAGCTCCGCCGCGGGAGGGTCCAGAAAGGCTGACGCATCGACCAGCGTCACCAGCGCCTGGCGAGCCTTTTCGCCATGCAAGCTCGCCGTCCAAGCCGAGAGCTTTGCGCCGCTCAGCCGTTCGGTCAGTTCCAGTCCGGAGAGTTGCCGCGCTGCTTCTCCATCCGACCTTCCGCGGACCGCACCAAGCAACTGCTCCAACTGTTCCACGGTGACTCGCCTGGCCACAACATTGGGTCGATCCTGGTAGTACGGTTGATCGTAGTAGCCGGTGCTGGTGCGCGCGGTCAAACCCGCTTTGCCCACCTGCACCTCAAGGCCGCGATACTCGTTGGGCTGATCCGCAGGCGCAGGGTTGAACGACAGCGTATAGAAGGCGCCGGCCTCTTCGACGCAGCGATCGATTTGGGTTACGAGGTCTGCAGGCACGCCTCCCGATGCCGGCTCCACGGTGGCCGAATCGATTGGCACGGATTGCTGAATGGGGATCAGGTTGGGCAAATTGCCGGTGGGACCCAGCACTCGCCCGCCACTCTCGACGGCAAGCACTTTCCTATCCAGATTGGCGATGTTCGCTTGCTGGGTCGATTTCACGCCCTCCAGGAAACTCCGATAGAGGTCCGCGCGGGAATCGATTTCTCCCACTGAAAAGCTGTAGAGAGCGATGCGTGCCTCCCGGAGCAGGGTGGAAAACCAGTAAATCGCATCGAAGAGATGCTGCCGGTCCCACGGGCTTTGAAAGGGCCTTCCGCTCCCTTGGCCCCATCCGGAGCCGACCCAGAGCAGCAACTTTCTTCCCGGCTTGCGCCGTTCCGCCGTGGCAACGTAACCGAGCGCCTTCAGGGCCGAGAGGCCAGAGGGCTCCGCAAAGCGCAGCGTGCCGACAGTCTCCGCCGAAGGGCCCCTGGCGCTGCCTGCAACGCGGCGCAACAGATCCGTCTTGGTGTTATGAGCAATCTGGGCGGCAAGCGCGTTTCCGTCGCCAGAGGGATTGGCAAGCGTCCACAGGCCACCATCGGAAAGCCCAAAGACCGATACCGGCTGAGCCAGATGCCCGCCGTCTTGCCGCAGGAACTTCTCGACCTCTTCCCGCTCATGCGTTGCCAGCCTTTCCGGCATGTCCAGCGTGTCGATGAACAGAATCACTTCAACTGGAGGATCGGGCTTGGCCGAGACCCCATCGAAGGCTTGAAAGGAGAGAATCTTCGCCGGCTGGCCGTTGTCCAGCAACGCAAAGTCTTTCGATTCGAGACCGGTCACCAGCCTGCCCGCCTTATCGGTGACCACAACATCGAGCTTGATCAGGCCGTCAGACGCGCTCGATATGGGCGTGAGCCCTGCAGCCGGAGCCGCGGGCGCTGCCTCCGATTGCGATGCGGCTCCGTGTGAAACAGAAGCCTGTTGCGCACAAGCAAGAGCCGGTAAGGAAATAATCAGGCAAAGAGAGACACATCGGGGCTTGTTCATCGCTTTTGCCTCACCGAACCACCGCCGAATTCCTGCCTCAGAGTTTACTTTGCTACGGCTGGTTGTAATACCCGGTATTGGTGCGGGCCGAAAGCCCAGGCTTGCCGATGAGCACTTTCAGGTCGTGATACTCGTTGGCACGGTCGGCGCGGGGAGGATCGAACGAAATCGTATAGTACGCCCCGGCGTCCTGGACACATGCATCGATCTGGCCCGCGAGGTCGTTGCTGGGAACCATGGCGCGGCCTCCGCTTTGGACGGCAAGCACCTTCAAACCCAGGTCGGGCGCGATTGCTTTCTCCGCCGTTTTCACCCCTTTCAGAAAATCTTCATAGTAAAAGGGTTTTGCGGAGGAACTGAAATCCTCCAGCGAAACGCTGTAGACCGCGATGCGCGCCTCGCGCAGCTTGGTCGAAACTCCGACGATCGAATCGAAGAGTCTCCGCTGCCCCTTGGTGGAGGTTTGAATATTCATCCCGCTGAGCATCGGCCAGCCGGGGCCGACCCAGATCAGCAATTTCCGCCGGGGCATCTTCGCACCTTCCTCCGCAATGGCGGAAATTGTTTGGAGCGCTTGCTCAAAACGCTCGATTGCGCCCCACGCGCCTGTTCCACGGCCAATGGTCCGCAACCTGCGGTCAACCCGATCAAAAGCCCCGGCCAGTGCGTTCCCATCGACGGCCGGCTGGGTCTGGCCCTCCACCCCCTCGTTGGTCAAGATATAGATCGATACCGGCTGCGCAAGATGTCCCCCATTCTCTCGCAGAAACTTCTCGATCAGTTGTCTTTCCACGGCGACGCGCGAAAAGGGGAGATTCACGGTATCGATCAGCAGAATGACTTCGACCGGTGGGTTGGGCTTGGCCGGGCTGCCCTCGAAGGCGCGAAAGGACAGGACCTTGCCGGGATGGCCATTGTCCAGCAGGGTAAAGTCCTTGGCATCGAGGCCGGTCACCGGCTTTCCCGACTTGTCGGTGACCAGGACATCGAGATGGATGCGGCCCTCGCTGCCGGGGGGCATTGGCGCAGGACGCAAGGCAGGCTCCGGAGCCTGAGACGCAGGCGCTGGCTCGGATTGCGCCGGGGGCCCCGCTGGAACAGAGGCCTCCTGCGCAAACACAAGAAACGGGAAGGAAAGAAACAGTGAACAGAAGGCACGTTGCGGATAGTTCATAGGCTTCTCCTCGCGGAAGGCTCCTCCGGAATCTCCGTTCTGAGCTTATCGGGCTACGGCTGGTTGTAATATCCGCTACTGGTGCGGGCCGTCAACCCAGGTTTGTCGATGACCACCTTCAGGTCGTGATACTCGTCGGCGTGGTCTGAGCGGGGCGCATCGAACGACATCGTGTAGTAGGGACCGGCGTCCTGGAGGCAGGCTTCGATCTGCTTTGTCAGGTCGTTGCTTGCGTCCAAAGCGCGTCCTCCGCTCTGCACGGCAAGCACCTTCAAATCCAGGTTGCCGAGGTTCGCCTTGTCCACCGTCTTAACCCCTTTCAGAAAATCCTGAAACCGGTAGGAAGAGAACCCATTGGGCCCGGCTTGCACCATGCTGCACAAATCGATGCGCGCCTCGCGCAGCGCCGTGGAAAGCTGGACAATGGAATTGAAGACTTCGGTGTGCTCCCTGGATGGGGACACAGCGCCCCAATCCAGTATCGGCCAACCGGGGCCCGGCCAGATCAGCAGCTTCCTACCCGGCTTCTTCGCCTCGTTCCCGGCAACGGCCTCGATCAATCTGAGCGACAGTTGAAAGCGCTCGACGGCGCCCTGCGCGCCCTGCGCGCTGCGCCCCACCGAGCGCAAGCTGGCATCGACCCGATCGAGATCCGCGGCCAGCGCGTTGCCATCGTTGGGAGGCGTGGGCTGAGCCATCACGCCTTGGTCGGTGAGCACGTAGATCTCGACAGGATGTTCGAGATGCCCGCCGTTCCGGCGCAAAAACTTCTGCATCTGCTGCCGGGCAAACGAAGCCTGCGAGAACGGCGTGTTGACCATATCGAAGAGCAGAATCACTCGCACCGGCGGGCCGGGCTCGGCGGAGGGTTCATCGGATGCGTGAAAGGAGAGAATCTTCGCGGGCTGGCCGTTGTCCAGCAACCTAAAATCCTTGAGTTCGAGGCCGGATTGCGGCTTCCCCGCCTTATCGGTCACCAGCACATCGAGCTGGATGCGGCGCCGCTCGGCCACGTCATCTGAGACAGCGGGCCGTTCGAAAAGCACCGGTACCTGGGACGCAGGCGGCGGTGCGGGTTGGCCTTGGGCCATGCCTCCCGTTGGAGCGGCGTTTTGCCGTGCGAAAGCTGAAGCGGTTAAACAGAGAGAGAAGGCAAAAGCAATACGAGACAACGTGCTCATGGCCGTGACCTTTCAAAACCTGCTGCCGGATTGCCGGAAGCGAAAGTGTGCTCCTGCTCCCCCCGGCTGCATGATGGAAACAAGGTATGCATTGGACAGCGAAGATGCCCACCCGGTTATGTCCGGCGGGATGGAAATTCGCTGCAAACTCGCGTGCCTGCAGAACCGCGTTCTTTAGCGGTTGAATGCGCACTGACCGGGCCGCCGCTGCGACACCGCCTTGGTGGCCTGTTAGATTCTAAAGATAGAGCGTGTCGATCTCATTTGCCGGGATATTTCCTCGCGCCGGGACGCACACCGCGAGGACGCGAGCCATGTTCCACACTACCGAAGACCTCCGCATCAAATGGACCAAAGTCGTTCTTCCTCCTGTATTTCTTGAGGAAGAGCTCCCCATCTCCGAAGCCGCGTCGACGACGATCTTCAATACGCGCAACGAGATCTCCGATATTCTCAACGGACGCGACGCGCGGCTGCTGGTCCTGGCCGGTCCCTGCTCCATCCACGACACCAAGGCAGCGCGCCAGTACGCCGCCCTGCTCAAAACGGCCATCGACGAGTTTTCCGCCGACCTCTGCATCGTCATGCGCGTCTACTTCGAGAAGCCCCGCACCACCATCGGATGGAAGGGACTGATCAACGACCCCTATCTCGACCAGTCGTTCCGCATCAACGACGGGCTGCGCCTGGCGCGCCATCTGCTGCTCGACCTGGCCCAGATGGGCGTGCCCACCGGAACCGAATTCCTGGACATGATCTCGCCCCAGTACATCGCCGGCCTGGTGGCGTGGGGAGCCATCGGCGCGCGCACCACCGAGAGCCAGGTCCACCGCCAACTGGTGAGCGGCGTCTCCTGCCCGGTGGGCTTCAAGAACGCCACCTCCGGCGATGTGCAGATGGCCATCGACGCTATCCTCTCCGCCGCCCACTCGCACACCTTTCTGGGCCATACCAAGCATGGGCAATCGGCTATCTTCGTCACCACGGGAAATCCCGATTGCCACATCATCCTGCGCGGCGGCCGCAAGACGGTCAACTACACCGCCGATTGCGTTGCTGATACCGCCGCCCGGATGGAGCAAGCCGGCCTCCAGTCCCGCATCATGATCGACTTCTCGCACGCCAACAGCAATAAGGACTACAGGCGGCAGGCGCTGGTCTGCCACGATGTCGCCGCCCAGATCGCCGGCAGCGCAGGCCGTCCCGGCGACCGCCGCATCCTCGGCGCGATGATCGAGAGCAACCTCGTCGCCGGCTCTCAGCCGCTCGTCCCCGGCCAGCCGCTGGTCTACGGGCAAAGCATCACCGATGCCTGCATCGACTGGGCGGAAACGTATGAGCTGCTCAAGGAACTGGCCGCCGCCGTCCGCGAGCGGCGCAGCGCTTTGCGCGGAGTTCACAAATAGGCCCGGCGACTGGCAGCGCGCCACTTATCGAATTGCGGCTACTTCTGTGTGGGCTTCTGGACCGATCTCTCTTCCAGGTCTTTGTACCACTCTGCGCGCTCCTTCGCCTGCTGGTTCTGCACAACGTGGATAGCCTGGATAAAGGTATGCATCACATCGTCCAGTGTCCGGCCCGGCGCCAAGCTGCAGTCCTGGAATATATCGGTATCGGGGTCGGTATCGATTTGCGGCGCGATGCATGTCAACAACAAACCCTTCTCGTCTTTTACCTGGAACGCATGGTCCTTATTGGGGGAACTGGTGGCGGACGCCGCAGCCGGAGAAGCCTTGACGAGCTGTGTCTGTATCGCGGGTTCAACAGTCTTGTTCGTGCCAGCTAATGTGGACGCCGGGGTTGAGGCGAATATCCGCGCGGAAGCAAAGGCGAGACAGACTGCGGCGGTCATGAGTGCTGGAAGTCTTCTCATAGTCACCTGCCACTTTCCTGAGCCAGGATTCCAGTGGTAGTTGAGATATCGGCTGGACACAGAAATTGTTCACACGGGAGTTCGTCTGGGTCTGTTTGGTGAACCACGCCGGAATCCCAGCTTCTCGATTTTGAGAAGCAGGAAGGCGGTTCTTGCGGCTGACTCAACTTACGGCGCGCTTTCAATCTGCCGGGAAATCCAGCGGCTCAGGCTTACGCCTTCGACGGCCGCGCGGAGGGCCGCTTTGCGGTGCAGTTCCGGCTCGGTGCGCACCAGAATCTTCCCGTTAAATGGGCGGTCGGGCTGCTGGCCGGTCTCGGCGCACAACTCCAGATAGCTGTCGATGCTCTCGCGGAAGGCGCGCGCCAACTCTTTGGCCGTCGTTCCCTCGAAATGAATCACGTCCCTGAGCCCGGCGACGGTTCCGGAGAAGGTGTTGTCTTCCGGATCGAAGTCGATGGGGCCGGCAATGTAACCTTTGTACTCGATCATAGCTTCACCCCCGCGTTGAGAAGGAACTGGCGCACCGCATCGACCGCGCCTTTTTTGGTTTCGGGCCGCGGATGCGGGCGGTGAAAGACGGCTGTCACTCCGTTGAGCCTGGCTGCAACCCGGCTGCCTTCGCGCTCGCTTATCTCGCCTCCCAGGGTCCGAATCAGCGATTCAATCGCGGACCAGCGAATATTCGCCTTCGTCGGGCGCAGGAAGATTTCATTCAGCGTGGCCTGTTGCGCTTTGTTCATGGCAACCGGATTGTACTGCTCTTTCCCGACGCACTGACGATATGATAGCACAATCCGCTATCAAGTCAAGGACAGAGCGGTACTCTGACAGGGCAATCGCATTTGGAATTTTCTTGACATCCGAGTTGAGGAAAAAGCCCGAGTCTGTCTGCTTTCGGCTTCTTCCGGTGTTAATTTGCCTGCACGTGGCTCTCAAAATAGCGGTTTTCGGCATCGCCAATTCGGCCTATGCGGCCAGAATCAACTTCACGGCCGGCGATCCGTGAGTGAGAAATCCAAATGCGATTGCCCTGGGTACTCTGAATCCGGAGCCTGGAGAGGAGGATGAGGCAGGATTGCCGTCTTCACCTGCCCTGTCTATCTGCCCCGCCCACGCGGCGCCCCGCCCGGATGGCCTATGAGCACCCTGGTTCGTGTGCGGGTCACGCGGATGCGGCACGCCAGCCCAGCCCCGCACGCCTGCTCCCTAACCCCGATCCAAGCGACCTGGTCCGGGCCCAGCATCCACGCCGTCGCGTTGGCCTGGTTGCCCGTCTCCTTCATGAAATAGGCGGCATTCACATCGGCATCGGCGGCATCGGCATTCAACTGCTGGCACTCGTCCTGAGGCGGCGGCTGGTCCGGCGGATGGTCGCAGTAGTCCTCGTCGTGCACCAGCACATACTTCCTGCCGTTGTCGGGAATGAAATAGCGCGCGGTCACGGGCCGTATGCCCTCCCGCGTGGCCCACTGAATCAGGTCCCCGGCAAAGTCCAGGGGGAGCTGGCTCATGGAGAGCGAATCCACCTTCAACTGCCGGGAAAATACGGTCAGCGTGGGCGTGGGCTCGCCGTTGACCGGCTGAAAATAGAAGACGCCCAGCGCAATTCCTTCCTTCAGGTCGAACCACACGAATCCCCGGCCGCGCAGGTAAGGCCCGCGGGTGCCGGGAACCAGCGCGTAACGACCCTCGCGCACCTCAACCGGCTCGGTCGAACCGTCCAGGACGGTGTCGATGGCATCCGATAGCGGCAGGTCATGGCCGTAGTGATAGACGGTGCGAGGCACGGCGGCCTTCATCAGGTTGTGGAAGCGCTTGTCCTTGACCAAGGCCTTGGCGGGCTGGCCGGCAAAGTCCTTCAAGAAAGCAACCTGATCGCTGGGGATGGTGTTCTGGAACGCGACCGGAGGGGGAGGCGGCTCGGGCTGCGGTGGGGGCTCGCTTGCGGTTTCCTGCGCCGCGGCAATCGAAAGAAGAACGAGCCCGGCAATCAGGAGCTGCGCCGCGATGGCCAGCGTGGAAACAAGCTTGAATCTGCACAGGGAGTTGGGGAAGAAACGCATCGCACGACCTCTCGGAACCAATTTAAACGAAGCTTGCCGATTTGAATTTTGAATTCTTGCGAACAGAGAACAAACCGAAGCTGCCGCGCATTCCCGTCAATGGGCCGGCGGGCTTGGACGGCCCTTGTTGCCGCTGCTGGGCGGGGCTGGCCGAAACAGCACTGCCGGCCCGCTGATGACAGCCATCACCGCGTAGATCGGACAGAAGGCAATCGCGGCAATGAGAAGCCAGCTCATAGCCCGATCGCCAAGATACGGTCTTGCCGCCAGGACCGACAACACTGCAATCAGGCAAGTCGGAATCACCGTGACAGCGACCGTGGCGATCGAGCGGTATCGGACCAGCGATCGATCGGGGCCCGGCTCATCGGAGATGCCCCACTTTGCGCGCTCCCACTTGCCCAGGATCGGGGGCTCAGGGAAATTCGCGATGATGAAGTCGTCGACGATCCTGGCATGCACGCCGAACTCGCCCAGCTTCACGTCGAGGAGGATTGCGATCAGCGGGAGAGAGAGAATGGCGGCCCCGATGAGGAGGTGGTCCTGGCCCGCGGACTCCCTCTGCGTGGCCGCGAAGGCGATGATCGCGCCCAGCATGGTGAACTTCTGCAGCCAGATGGTCGAAACCTTCTCGCGATAGGTCTTCGATTCGTCAACCAGGGACCGGTAAAGGTCGTCGTCGAGCGGCATACGGGGAAGTATCGCAAATCGGGGGCTCGCCCACAAGGCTTGCGGGGCTTGACTCGTTGCTGCGGATAGAATGAGGTTGACCGGCGCACGGCGAGGCGACGCAATCGCGCTTATGTCCCTCAACCTCTTCATCTCGGCAGGCGAAGCTAGCGGCGAGCACTACGGGGCGCTGCTGGTGGCCGCGCTCAACAGGCAGCTTGCAGCCGCCGGGCAGACGGCGCGGTTCTTCGGCATGGGCGGACAGCGCATGGCCGAAGCCGGCCTGGAACGCGTGGTCCGCTCGGAAGATATGGCGGTGATGGGAATTACCGAGGTTCTTCGCCACTTGCCGCGGATCTACCGCGAGTTTCGCAAGCTCAAGCAGTCCATCCACGCGTGCCGCCCGGACGTGGCGGTGCTCATCGACTTCCCTGACATCCACTTCAAGCTGGCCAAGGAGCTTCACCGGCTCGGTGTTCCGGTCATCTTTTTTGTTAGCCCGCAGTTGTGGGCCTGGAAGAAGCACCGCATCAAACTCGTCCGGAAATACATCGACAAGATGCTGGTGATCTTCCCCTTCGAGGAGCAGTTCTACCGCGAAAACGGCGTGGAGGCGGAGTTTGTGGGCCACCCGCTGGCCCAGTTGCCGCTGCCATCGATCTCGCGAGAAGAGTATGCACAACAAGCTTCGCTCCTGCATCAGGATAAGTGGAATTACGGGCCGGGGCCGGGCGTGATCACCAAAGGCACGGAATCAATTAATGGAAGAATCCAGTATGAATTGGACCCTCGCCAGGAATGGATCGCCCTGTTGCCTGGCAGCCGCATGGGAGAGATCATCAAGAACCTCAGAGGCATGGTGGAAGCTGCGGCTTTACTAGGCAATAAGTACGAATACATCGTCCCGCTTGCGCCCACACTAACCGAACGACAGATCAGGTTCATTCAATACGAACTGGGCGACAATCTTCTGCCGGAAGACCCTCCACGCATTACGTTTGTCCATGATGCCTGCGCGGCCCTCTACCATGCGCGCGCCTCGGTTGTCGCCAGCGGCACCGCCACCGTCGAAGCCGCGCTCGTCGGCAATCCTTTCGTCGTGGTTTACCGGGTCTCGCCCATCACCTATGCCATCGCCAGGCGGGTGGTCACGGTGCCCCACGTGGCCATGGTCAACCTCATCGGCGGCAAGCGGGTGGTCCCCGAACTCATCCAGAATGACTTCACGGCCGCAAATATCGTCCAACAGCTTGAGCGGTTGCTACCCGACGGGGTCCCTCGCCAGTCCATGATTGAGGAGCTCAAGGCGATTCGCGGCCTGCTGAATACTCGCCTGCCCGACAGTAGCCTGGAATCCGACGGCGCCATCGAACGGGTGGCAGCCATAACCTTGGCCCAGCTTGGCGTCGCTTCCCCGGCGCGTGCTCAAATAGCCGAGGTCTCCTGAGCCCGGCGGCATGAGGAATGACCGTCCAAGGATCGGCTGCGATACGATGAGGACTGCGATGCGTACACAAGAACGAATGTTGCGTCCTGCGTCCCCCCTTTTGCGGAGCGCGCTCGGCATCCTCACGGTGGCCCTTCTGTTGGCCGCGCCGCTGCTCGCGCAGAGGCCCGAGCGGCCCACTCTGAACATTACCGGATACGCGATCGACGCCGAGCTGGACACGGCCACGCACCATCTGGCTGCCAAAGCGGTGGTCAGCTTCACCGCGCCGGAGACCATGGAGCTGGTCAGCTTCGGATTTCACCCCGCCCTCAAGGTGACCAGGATTACCGATGAAACCGGCAAGCTGCTTACCGGCGAGCGCTCGGCCGACGGGACCATCCGCGTAAGTCCGGCCGCGCCCTTTACCGCGGGGCAGGTCTCGCGCTGGACCTTCGAGTACGAAGGCGTCATTACCGGCAACGAGGACGGACCGGTCGAGGGGCTCAAGCTGGCTGCCATCCAGGAGCCCATCGCCTACCTGCTCTACCCCGCTCGCTGGTTTCCCACGACCGGCTATCTCACCGACCGCTTCACGGCCGAGATGCACATCCGCGTTCCCCAGGGGATGCGGGTCTTTGCCAGCGGCAGCCAGGGGGCAGCCAAACCGGTCACCCTGGCCAACGGAAAGAAGGGCGATCAATACGACTTCAACTGGGCCAAGCCCGGTTTCCCCGGCACCGTGATTGCCGGCCGCTTTGTGGGTCCGGTCTCCGTGGGCGCGGGCAATGTAAAGGTCTATCTGACGGTCAACCATCAGGGATCGGGCAACGAGCTGGCCCAGACAGCGGTCAAGGAGTACGACTTCTTTACCGGCAGCTTCGGAGCGCCGGAGACCGTTCATCTGAATGTGGTCGAGCTGCCCGACGACACCTTGCCCGCCGTCTGGGCGCCGGAACTGGCGGCGATGCAGGGCTCGCGGGTGGGCGACAAGTCCGGGATACGCCTGCTGGCCAATACCATCGCCCACCAATGGTGGGGCTCCGAGGTCAGCCCGCGCACCCTCAACGACGCCTGGATCACCAACGGCATGGCCCGCTACGGCGAGTTGATGTACGTCGAGGACGAGAACGGAAAAAGCGCCATGCGCACCGCGCTTCAGGACGTTTCGGCCGGAGCCCTGGCCTACGACACCATTCCGCTTTCCAGCGTCGCCCGGCTCAGCCCCTTCTCGCCCGAGTTCCAGTCCATGACCCTGGAAAAGGGCGCCATGGTCTTTCACATGCTCCGCTGGGAGCTGGGAGACAAGGCCTTTCTGGCCACGCTCAAGGGCGCGCTGAGCCAGTACACCGACGCCAGCCTGCGCACTTCCGATTTCATCAAGGTGGCCGAGGCGCAGAGCCAGCAGCAGTTTACCCCCTTCTTCGCCCAATGGATCGACGGCACCGGCGCGCCCGTATTCACCAACAAGTACGCCGTCTACCGGCTGGGCAACAACAAAGGCTTCCGTACCATCGGCGAGATTCAACAGGACCTCGACCTGTTCCGCATGCCCGTCGAGCTGCGCATCGAGACCGAAGGCAAGACCGAATCACAGAAGATCGAAGTGGTGGGAACCGATACGCAGTTTGTGGTGGATACCTTCGGCCGCCCGCGCCGCATCGCCATCGACCCGCAAAACTGGGTGCTCAAGTCCACACCCGACTTGCAGGTCCGCATTTCCATCCTCAAAGGCCAGCAACTGGTGGCGCAGGGCGACCTGACCGCCGCGCTGGCCGAGTATCAAAAGGCCCTCGAAGCTAACTCGCAGAGTTCGCTGGCCAGCTACCGCATCGGCGAGCTGCTGTTTGCCCAGCGCAACTACCAGGCCAGCGTGAACTCCTACCGCGACGCGCTCCGCGGCGACGGCGAGCCCCGCTGGACCGAGTGCTGGAGCCACATCCAAATCGGCAAGATCTTCGACATCACCGGCCAGCGCGACCGCGCCGTCAACGAGTACCGCTTGGCCGTGCAGACCAACGACAACACCCAGGGCTGCGTCAACGAAGGCCGCCAGTATCTGCAAAAACCCTACCAGCGGCCGGATAACGACTGAGAAACCGGCTGGATGCGGGAAGTTTCCTGGCCGCAACTGCCTGCCGTGCGCTATAGGTCATCTCTTTTCAAGTGACCTGCAAGAGAGCGAGATTACCCTTTCAATCACGAAGGTAATAGGAACAATTCGATTAACGCTGTGTGAATGGAACCCGAAAAGTGTACAAAAATGGGACACATTCTCCGCTTCCCCAACTGTCGCGGGTTTCTGAATGGCGGCGCTAGCCCGCGCCAGATGTAAACGAACCCGTCCGCTATATGGGGGTTCCGGCAATGCTTTTCTCGCATTATTTCCCCTCTGCAACCGCCAGGATTGCTCGCCCAGCTCTAGCTGCCCTGCTTATCCCAGTCACAATAAGGAAATCGGCCGTTCGAGGGGGTTTACTCCTTGCAATGCTCCTGTTTGTTGAGGTCGCCCACGCTATGCCCTTTACTCCCCTCGACTGGGAGGCAACCGGCCCGGTGCCGTTGGGCGGGGCGAACGACATTACCGTTGTCTGGCGATGCGGTGTGCCCTTCATAGGGGGTCCGCCACCGGCGGGGACGCCGGTCGGCGACGGTTATACAAATCTGTGGGGGTACGCCGGCCCGCCCTCCTCGACCCCCACATCGCAGACAACGGGGTTCTCGACTTTCAACTCAACGATATTGACACCGGCGGGCACACTCGTAACATGGGACCTCGACGTAGATCCAACCTATAGTGTCACCATCCAATCCTGGTGGTTCACCCTCAACGGAATGCAGGTGGGGCCAACATATAGCGGAGGCACGGTCATACCCACGACCCCTGAGCCTGCTTCATTTGTTCTTCTCGGCACCGGCCTGCTCGGTCTGGCCGGGGTGGTGCGACGCAAACTCCGCCGCGGCTAACCTGGACTTGTTCAGTTCCCCGCGCCTTTCCCCTTTTCTGCAACTCACAACGGCCAGTCCGAGGGCTGGCCGTTGTGCTTGAGGCAGGTCGGGTTGGTTATTGGTGTAGGTGCTGGCGGAGGCGGAGGCCTTTGCCGAGCTTAATTACTTCCAGATCGACCTTGGCGAGACCGGCCTTTGTCATGGCCAGTTCCTGGGCTGCTCCGTAAGAGAGGTCGATGATCCGCCCCTCGTCCACCAGGTCGCCGCGGTCGGTGATGCGGACGACGACCGAGCGCTTGTTGGAGCAGTTTTTCACCCGCACCAGGGTCCCGAAGGGCAGTGTGGGGTGGCAGGCCGTCATGGCGTACATGTCGAAGCGCTCGCCGCTAGCCGTGTGGCGGCCGTTGAAGACCCCGCCATACCAGGAGGCGATGCCGTGCAGCCGGTCGGTCCGGCCATCCATCGCGTGTTTGTCTGCGGCTATTTCCGGTGTCGGAAGGAGTGGGGTCGCGCTGGCGAGTGGGGGCGCCGGGGGCGCGGTTGCGGCGGGCCTTGCCAGCGGCGCATCCGCATGCACTGTCCGGGTGGTGAGCGTCACCACCACACCGGCCAGCACAACCGAGGATGCTCCCGCCAGCAGCCAAATCCGTAGCGGCGTTTTCCTGCTCATGTCGCGTGATTTCCTTTCTTGAACCATCTCCCCATTGTACTAAATCGATACCTTTTTCCCCATCTATTAGCAAGAAATACACGGGTATTTTTCTGCCAAAACCCGTTGGGATTTTCCGCCTTACCGCAATAAGTTCTTCAATTTCTTATGTTTGCTGTTTTCCACTGAGGATGGGGGAAAAACCGCCTCTCAGGCCGGGAGGGCGGATTCCAAGCCGGATTCAGAGGGGGCAAGCCTTCGACCGGCCAGAAACAACGGCAGGAGATTCCCGGCGCGCCAACTGGGCAAGAATCCCCGGTGGAAAGACTGGAGCAATCATTGCCCCGAGGGCGCCGTAACCAACTCGGCTTTCCGGCGTCTGTTGAATTGGATGCGTTTGACCGCAAGGGGGTTATCCCAATGAAAGCTCTCGATCTTGGATTTCGTCTGGCCGCATGCGCCGCGCTTCTCGCCACGGCTGCCGCCCTCGCCCAAAGGCCTGTGCTCCCCGGCGCCGGCCCCGTGCCCTCCGCCATCGTCGCCGCAAGGAAGATTTTTGTCTCCAACGCGGGCGCCGACAGCGGGCTCTTTCCCTCGCCCTTCAGCGGCTACCCCGACCGCCCCTACAATCAGTTCTACGCCGCGCTCAAAGCCGACGGGCGCTACCAACTGGTCGCCGATCCCGCCCAGGCCGACCTGGTTCTCGAACTGCAACTGATCGCTCCCTACGGCCCCACCAACGGCAGCAAGCAATATGGAGCATCCGACCCCCTGCCCATGTTCCGGCTGGTGGTCTATGACCGCCCCACCCACTACATTCTGTGGACCTGCACCCGGTCCGTGGAACTGGCCCTGCTGCAAAAGTCTCACGATCGCAACTTCGATGACGCCCTGACCGCCATCCGGCTGGATTTCGAGGGGCTCGCCGCGACCCCGCCCGCTCCGGGAAACTGACCCCCGCGCGGCCCATTCCGACCGCATTTGCAGATTAATTCCCACATCCTGGTAGGGTGAGGCTTAGTGCGGTTCTCCAAGTGCTCCACCCTGAAGCAAGTGCCGCTGAGCGCCTTCTCAATTAAGAGAATGTTAATCTTGGCGGCGCTGGCAGGGGAGGTGAATTGGAGCAACGCTCCAAGACACCGAAGGCTATCGGCGGGAGGGATCCATGCAACTGAGCGCGGCGGGGTTGAAATTACTCAAGCAGTCGGAAGGTTTTCGCAGTCGTATGTATACGGACGTGGCGGGATTTCCCACCATCGGCTACGGGCATCGGCTGTTTTCGTCCGAATCGTATCCCAATGGCATCCCGGAGTCGCAGGCGGCGCAGATGCTGGCGCGCGACGTCCGCGCAGCCGAGCAGGCCGTCGAGCGGCTGGTCAAGGTTCCGCTCACCCAGGGCCAATTGGACGCCCTGGTGGATTTCTGCTTCAACCTGGGCACCGGGCGGCTCACGTCTTCAACCCTGCTGAAGATTCTGAATCAGGGACGGTACGACGACGCCGTGGAGCAGTTGCTGCTCTGGACCCATGCCGGCGGCCAGGAAAACGCCGCGCTGAAAGCCCGCCGCGAAGCCGAGGCCGACCTCTGGCACGGCACGGAACTGCACACGGCGGCGGCAGCATAGCTCTTAGCTTTCAGCTCTCAGCTTTCAGGGCTTCACCGATCTCAACGACTTCCAGCCGCTCCTCTCCCTTGAGGTACCCCTTGCGGCGAAACCAGTCTTCCATGGCAGGCTGGAGCCGGTCGATGGGGACGCGCGTCCCGGCTTCGAGCACTCCGTCGGCAATGGGAAGCGTATCGTCGAAGATCGCGTCGTTGGTGAAGTTGCGCATGGCGAAGTTGTCGATCCAGCGGATCGGGCAAGCGTGCCGCGTGCCGGAGGCATCGATTCGCTGGATGGAAAGACGGCGCGCAAACATATCTTCAATCTAAAGTATGTGCTCCGGGCCATCGCGCTACGGCTTCTTCTCCGCCACCACCTTCGCGTCCTTCAACTGCTGTGTCTCCACCTTGAAGCGCTTGAAGTCGTATTCGCGCTGGGTGATGTGCTGGCGAACGCCTTTGACCAGCAGTACACGCATGTCGATGGTGATCTCCGCTCCGGTGGGCAGCCAGACTTCGCCGTTGATGGGGGCCTGGTCGAAGCGGAACTTCGAGCCCTTCTGCACGTTAACCACAAGTCCCCCGGCGATGCGAAAATTGTCGTCGAACGCCGCTTCCAGGCGCGCAATCTGGCGGTCAGTCTCATCCACCCACACCGTGCCCTGCAGTTTCTTCGACAGATCCTCGTTGATCCCGTGCTCCTTCAACTCCTTGCGGCCTACAAAGTCGAAGACGATGGTCGGCCGGCCTTGATAGTTTTCCCTCCGGGGATTGCGCACATCCGCCATCTCCAGGATGCGCCGCAGGCTGATATCCTTGTCCTCCTTTTTCTCCTCCGGCTCGGGCTTTTCCGGTTTCTCCGCCTTTTCCACGGCCTTGGTCACGCGCTCGGTCTCCTTCTGCAGGTCGTCCCCATCCAGCGGCTTGCCGTCCTTCTTTACCAGGCGCGCGATCTGATGACCGTTGACGAAAAACGCCTCCCACTCCCGGGTCTCGGTCTTCGTCACGTGGCCGCTACTGTCCAGCTCCTCGAGCACCTGCGAGGTGCTGAAGGTGTAGTTCTCGCGCACCTTTTCAAGCTGCTTCTGGTGCTCGTGAGCCTCGGTCATGAGCTGTCGGATGTCAGGCAGGGGCGCATTGGCAGCCTGCTGAGCCGCAACCGAGGCCGCCAGCAGCAAGGACAGGAATATTCCGGCAAGACAGAGGATGCGCTGGGCGTGCATAAGTTCAGGTCCTCGGAAATGGGGTTGGGACGATCGTGAGCGAGGGACGGAGCGTCGCTTCATTGGACCCGAAGTCACGGGAAAGGTTGCGCGACCGAGATGGAATTGACCTTATCTCCATCTGCCCTCGATCATGCTATAACGGAAGCCGGATGCTCGATCCAATTACCAGGTCAATGCTCAAACGAGTCCGCCGGATGCGGGCGGCCCGGAGGCCGGGTTTAGGAGAACCGAATGATCGCAGTGTTGTTTCAATGGCTGCTCTATGCCATTGCCCTGATGGCTGTCTCCAAAATCGTGCCCGGTTTTACAGTGACCGGACTGTGGCCCGCTCTGGTCGCCTCGCTGGTCATCGGCCTGCTGAATGCGACGGTGGGCTTTTTCCTCAAGATCGTGACTTTCCCGCTGAGCATCGTCACCTTCGGCCTGTTTCTGCTGGTGATCAACGGCCTGATGATCCTTGTGGCATCGAGCATGGTGCGCGGCTTCCATGTGCGCGGATTCGGCGCGGCCTTCTGGGGCGCGGCGGTGCTTGCGCTGCTGGGCATGCTGATTCGGGCGATCACCAAGAGCGCGTAAGTCCCCTGTGCAAGCAGAGAACTTCTATTTCGCTTGAGGCGGGACGGATTGCGCGGCGGTCGTAGCGGCTGGGCTAGGCGCCACGCGCCGATTCTGTTTTTGCAGGGGGCTCGCTGGAGTTTTGGTCTGCTTAGGCGCCGCGATGGTTGGATGCGCCAATACCGGGCCATCGAGCGTCTGCGGCCTGCGCCGGGCCTCGGCCGTCGAAAAGCCGCCCGGAGCGGCCACACGCGGCGGCATGACGATCACCTTGGCCGGCTGCGGCTGCTCGACCCGCGAGTAAACGCCCCATCCGCCGCCCGCAACCACAAACACAATAGCCGCCGCAGCCGCGGTGCGCATCCATGCGCTCTCGGGGCGCAGCGCCGCGGGCCAAGCCAGCACCCGGCCCTTGCGCGAAGCTCTCAGGACACCGGTAAGCACCCTCTCTTCAAGCCCCTCCGGCGCGGGAATCCGCGCGATCATCCGCAGAGTGCTGTCAACCGAGCCGCCCTGGGAACCGTCGCCAATCGAGTTCTGAGTCATGTAATTCATAGCCACCTCCAAGCGCCGTTGAGCATCGGACCCCTGACCCCTGTTCACTGTCTTTCGTGCCCCAGCAGCCCGGCCATCAGATTCCGCGCCCTGAACAGCCGCGACCGCACGCTGGACTCGGTAATCCCCAGCACCGACGCGATCTCGACGCTGGTAAGCTCGTCGAAAGCCGAGAGCATCAGCACCTGGCGTTCCTTGGCGGGCAGCCGCTCCACGCAGCCCAGCACATGCGCGTGATGTTGCGCGGCGGAGGCAATCTCCTCGGCGCTCAGCCCGCTCGACGGCAGCACCCGCGCCAGCTCGGCCACGTCGTCGGTCTCCGGCCGGGTCTTGGCGCGGCGCTTGCGGTCCAGCACCACGTTCCACACAATGCGAATCAGCCACACGCGCCGGTCGCGCACCTCGCCGAGCATGGCCCGGTGCCGCAGCACCCGCAGGAACGCCTCCTGCACGGCGTCTTCGGCATCGGCGGCATTGCGCAACACCGAGAATGCCACGCGGTAGAGCGTCCCCGCGTACTCGCTCACCAGCGCCGCAAATGTCTCTTCTTCCGCCTTCTGCCGGGCCTGGTCTTCCAATGCGCTATCCGGAATCTCCATCCAACCTGAGAATACTGCCTGGCTGGCGCTCATACCCCACCAGACGCAGGCGCATCCGCAAATGCTCAAACCGCCCGCCGCGGCGCCGCGCCAAGCGTGTTTCCGCGCCGGTCCCAAAAAGAAGACTCGCCAAGCCCGAAGCTCCGCGAGTCATCCCGGTCGATTTGTAAGCTCTACTGCTTGGCGCTCAGCTTCTGTGCGGCGATCGCGCCGGCTGTCCCATCCTTGTCGGAGTCCTTGACCTTTGCCCAAAGCGCCCGCGCCTGATCCTGCTTGCCTGCTGCGGCGTACAAGTCGGCCAGATCGAGCTGCGCCACTCCGGCTGGAACCGTCTCCGACGGCTTGGCCGCCAGCCCGTTGTACATATCGATGGCCTGCGCGTCCCGCCCCGTCTGGTGATAGAGCGCGGCCAGGGCCAGCTTGGCCAGGTTGGAAAGATTCTTGTCCCACGAGCCCGCGGCGGCCTTCAGTTCCGTCTCGGCCGCCCCCGTCTGACCCAACTCCTGGTCGGTCACGCCGGCAAAGTAATGCGCCTTGGCGCCCTCGGGCAGCCAGCCATATTTCTGGGCCACCGACGCAAACTGCGCGTTGGCAGCCTTGGACCGCTCCGCCGCGGTCGCATACACTCCGTTTTCCGGCGGCGCGCCGGGCAGGGCCAGCGCGGTATCGTAGGTGTCGATCGCCGCCCCCAGGGCCTTGTCGGCGGCGGCCGCCTGCAGGTTCCAGTAAATCAGCGCGCCAATTCCCAGCGCCAGCACCACCACCAGACTGCCCCCCCAGCGCAGGACGCCGGAACGGTGACCGCTGACCCAGTCGAAGCTGCTCGCGGTGGCTTGGGCAAATCTATCCTTTTTCAGGGCGTGACGGGTTCGAGTATCCACGGGGTCTTCTTGTCCTTTGTTGTCAGACTTGCAGGCGGGCACGTACAGCGGCAGGCACTCGAACTGCAACCATATCAGTCTATCAGCGCGCCAACAGCACCGTCCACCGCCCAACCCCCGACGGCCTCCGCCCACACCACCCTATTTTCCCGGCACCACGCCCGGCGTGCGCAGCGCCCGAATGCGCTCGATGGCGCTGGACAACTGCGGACGCTGATGACTGGCGGCCATTCCCTTGTCGATCAGCGATTCCACAAAATCGATGACCGGAAGCCCGCGAGCCTGAGCCTCGCGGATGATTTCGTCCGAAACAGTAACAGTAAGCATCATGGCAGGTGACTCCCCTTCCGGATGTATCGGCAATCCTGAGCCGGGGAACAGTTCCCCTCCCGCGTCCCCTCTTTCACCGCGCCCTTTACGATCAAGCCCCCAGGCCAGGCCCCGGCTTCAAGCTCATCCCGGGCCTGTTCACGCCATTGGGGTGGATGGCGCTGCGCGCGAAACTCCGCCCCCTTGCCCATCCCCACCCGGAACGATAGGCTATCGGTATGTACGAGGACTTCCACGTAACCGACCGCTGGAGCGGCGAAGACCTGCACTGCCGCTGGAAGGGCACCATCGTCGCCATCGCCACCCGCCACGCCGACGCCGTCGATGTCCGCTTCGACGTCAACGGCCGCCCCCTGTGGATCGCCCTGCCCCTCGACGCCTGGACCCGGCATAAGCAGCTCACCGGCAAGGTCATCACCGACCAGCTAGCCGCCCAGATCGCCGGCCGCCACCTGAAACAACTCATCGAAGAGGGCTACGACTCCCGCCGCGAGATCTACACCGCCACCGTCCCCGAAGTCCTCGCCCACCTCGACGCCGTAGTCGCCGAAGCAAAACAAATCGGCGCCATGCCCACCCTCCCCGTCATCGCCTGATTCTTAGATTTGTCATCCTGAGCAAAGCACAGCGAAGTCGAAGGACCTGCGGGTGTTCTTCCGTCGCTCGGAAAGGGCGGGTCTGGTAGGTCCGGGGTTTCAACCCGGCAAACAACGGCCAGTAGAAATTGAGAATCAACCAACGCGGCAAAGCCGCGCTCAAATCTTCCTTTCGCGCCCGAAGCGCAGGGGCATAACCCCAAAGGTTCGCATTCTATGAGACCGTTCTATTAGGCACCCCTCCCCACGCAAACTCTGTTAGATTCAGGACTCAAAGAGATCTAGCCCAAGGCAAGCCTCAGAGCCCTGAATCAATGAAGTTGACCATCGAGACGGCAATCGCAACCTTTGGCGTGGCAGCCAAGGCAAAGCTGTCAAATCCGGCGGCAACGGGCCAGCCCGAAGACCAGATTCGCGCCCCATTTGAGCAACTGCTCACGGATGTTGCAACCCTCTCAGGCCTCCCGGCCGGCGGCGTCGTGGCTGTCGGAGAATCCTCGGTGAGCCACCTGAAGACGAGGCCGGACTACGCTGTCACTGTCCAAAAGGCGCTCGTAGGGTTCATCGAGCTCAAGGCCCCCGGAAAGGGCTCAGACCCCAGGAAGTTCAAAGACCCGCACGACAAGGAACAATGGGAAAGACTGCGCTCGCTCCCGAACCTCATCTATTCGGATGGCAACGGATTCAGCCTCTGGCGCGACGGAAAGCTCGTCGGGGAGGTGCTCCACCTGGACGGCGACATCGAGTCATCCGGGGCCAGACTTGCTCCTCCGCCAGGCCTCGTGGGGCTTTTCGAGGGTTTCCTTCGCTGGGAACCGAGCCCGCCGCAAAGCGCGAAGGAACTGGCACATACCACTGCGCGCCTCTGCCGCCTTCTGCGCGACGAAGTCACCGAGCAACTCGACCTCGAAAGCGAGGCCCTCACCTCGCTCGCTACCGACTGGCGCAAGCTGCTCTTTCCCGACGCAACCAACGAGCGCTTCGCCGACGGTTATGCGCAAGCCGTCACCTTCGGCATGTTGATGGCCCGCGCCAAGGGAATCCCTCTCGGCAACGGCCTTCACCAGGCAGCATCGGAACTCACCCAAACAAGCTCCCTCATCGGAGCCGCTCTGCGCCTGCTGACCGACAGCGCGGAGAACCAGGAAACACTGAAGACCTCGCTCGGCACGCTGATCCGCGTCCTCGACGCCGTCGATTGGAACAGAATCGGCAAAGGCAGCCCGGACGCGTGGCTCTATTTCTACGAAGAGTTTCTTGCCATCTACGACAACACTCTGCGCAAGCAAACCGGCTCCTATTACACGCCGCCAGAGGTGGTCAACGCCATGGTTGCCCTGGCGGATGAAGCGCTTCGCGGCGACCGGTTCGGCCTCAACGCCGGCCTTGCCGCTCCCTCTGTCACGCTGGCCGACCCCGCGGTAGGCACAGGCACCTTCATCCTCGGAGTTCTTCGCCGAATCGCACAAAGAGTTCACGACGACGAAGGACCTGGAGCCGTCAAACCGGCAATCCACCAAGCGCTGAAGCGCCTCATAGCCTTCGAGATCCAGCTAGGCCCATTCGCCGTGGCGCAGCTCCGCATTCTGGCCGAAGTCGCCGATCTCACCAAATCTGCCTCCACCGAGCCCTTGCGGATGTTCGTCGCGGACACCTTGGCCGACCCCTACGACGATGCGGAATGGATTCCAGGCGTTCTCGCCGCCCTCGGAAAATCGCGCAAAGATGCAAACAAGATCAAGCGCGAGGAATCCATCACGGTCGTCATAGGCAATCCCCCTTACAAGGAAAAGGCCAAAGGGCGGGGAGGATGGGTGGAACAAGCAACTCCCAACGCAAAAGAGCCCGCACCGCTCGAAGCATGGATGCCGCCGACGGAATGGGGCGTAGGCGCGCACAGCAAACATCTTCGGAATCTATACATATATTTCTGGCGCTGGGCTACCTGGAAAGTCTTCGACCACAGTCCCGATCACAACAGAGGCATCGTTTGCTTCATCACGGTTGCAGGCTTTCTCAACGGTCCTGGCTTCCAGAAAATGCGCGACTATCTTCGCCGCGCCTGCGACGACATCTGGGTCATCGACTGCTCGCCGGAGGGCCACCAGCCGGAGGTCAACAACCGAGTATTTCAAGCCGTTCAGCAACCGGTTTGTATCGTGATGGCCGCCCGGTCGAAGAAAGCAAACGCGGAGACGCCGGCCGCAGTCCGCTTCCGCGCCCTGCCGCAGGGCAAGCGGGAAGCAAAGTTCGCCGCCCTACATGAAGTTCATCTGAAGGACGATGGCTGGATCGAGTGCCCCTCAGAATGGCGTGCGCCGTTTCTCCCCGAATCGCAAGGAGCATGGGCTGCCTTTCCCGCGCTGGAGGACCTCTTCGTCTACAACGGCTCCGGCGTGATGCCCGGAAGAACCTGGATCATCGCGCCGGATGTGGAATCCCTGGAAAAGCGATGGGCGAAACTCAAATCCGCGCCTGCTGACAAGATGGACGATTTGTTTCAGCCGCATATGAACGGGGATCGCCACAGCGCGAAGGCTCTGCAAGACGCATTGCATGGATTCCCAGTCAGAAGCAAGTCTGTCGCCGACGAAACCAACCCAATAATACCGCCTGTAAGCTACGGATTCCGCTCATTCGACCGCCAATGGATCATCCCCGACAAGCGCCTTATTAACAGGCCAAATCCAGAGCTCTGGGAATCCCGCTCCGACAATCAGATCTTTGCCACAGCGCTCTCCCGGACGTCTCCCGCAAGCGGACCCGGCCTTACATTTACAGGGGACGTCCCCGATCTTGACCACTACTCCGGCCGAGGTGGCCGCGCATTCCCGCTCTGGAGCGACGACAGCGCCCAAAAGCCGAACCTGCCGCCATCCCTGCTCAAGTTCATCATCGAAAAACTGGGCAAGCGCACGAGCCCCGAAGACCTCATGGCTTACATAGCGGCCGTTGCTGCCCACCCCGCCTACACCGCGAAGTTCCAAGACGACCTCTCGACGCCAGGGCTTCGGATTCCACTGACTGCCGACCCCAGGCTCTTCGCGGAAGCGGCGGAAGTTGGCAGAAAAGTGATCTGGCTTCACACCTTTGGCGAACGCATGATCGATCCGGAGCGCGGGCGGCCGGCCGGCCCGCCGCGCCTTCCCTCGGAAATCGCGCCCACCATACCCGAAGAGGGCGCAATCTCGGACCAGCCGGATCAGATGCCAGACACGCTCGGCTACAACGCTGGAAAGCAGAGGCTCCTCGTAGGTCACGGCTTCATCGATCGCGTCTCGCAGGCTGTGTGGAAATACGAAGTCTCCGGCAAGCAGGTCCTCCTCCAGTGGTTCAGCTACCGCAAGAAGAACCGCGAAAGGCCGATCATTGGGGATCGCCGCCCACCCTCACCGCTAGGCGACATCCAGCCCGGCCACTGGCTGCCGGAATACACCACGGAACTGTTGAACGTCCTCAACGTCCTTGCTCTGTTGGTCGAACTTGAGCCGAAGCAGGCCGATTTGCTCGAAAGAATCTGCTCCGGCCCGCTCATCTCAGAAGCCGACCTCAAGGCAGTCGGCGCTTTGGAAGTCCCTCCTGCCCCGAAAGAACCAAACGCCAAAAAGCAGAAACCCCTCCACCTCTTCCACGAATAACCAAAACAAACCCAAAGTCCAACGATCCGGAGCCGAGGCCTCGCGCTTGACGCCGGGCCCCCCTCAACAGCCGAAGGCGCCTCACCGAGTCAGGCGTCTGCCCGGTTTTGGCCAGACGCAAAAAAGCCATCCCGAAGGATGGCTCTCTTGCTGGATATTATTGCCGGCGATCACCTAATCTCCCACACAGTCGCCCGTGCAGTACCAT
>Ga0326728_10003657_pt1 | contig 47089 bp, 42 predicted proteins | sample MB3enrmetagenome_FD_207602 | JGI IMG/M metagenome (GOLD analysis project Ga0326728, IMG submission 207602) | Lab enriched peat soil microbial communities from McLean, Ithaca, NY, United States - MB31MN | ecosystem: Environmental > Terrestrial > Soil > Wetlands > Peat | place: USA: New York...
ATGGGGCACCATGATCAGGTCCGCGTTGCCAAAGACTCGGCTCGCTTCAAGTAAGTGCGTTTTTGCAATACTATTTCCGAGCAGAAGAAAAATGCTCCCGCCCTCTGCAGGCTTACGCCGGAGTATATACGAAAACGGATTGTGAAAACCGAGGGTCAGAACCGTTTCATTCGGCGTAGACGACCGCGCCAGTAATGCCAGCCCATCGTTCACACAGGCCACATAGAAGAGGCTACTGTCTATGCTCGAAGGCAAATCCGGAACATCGGGATCGTAAAACTTCAACCGTTCCATCCCATCGCCGGCTATGCTGGCTCCCCTCGACCTGACCAAGGGCGCATTATATCTCACGAGCGTTCGCATACTCTCCGCATCGATGAAAAACTCGGCCGCGATGCTTGTTAGGCTAAGCGCGACGACCGCGAAAACTGCTGTCTTCTCTTTCGCCTGAGGATATGCCGTTGTAAGCTGACCAAGAAGAACTGCCGTCCACAGTGTTACTAACTGGAATCCGGTGTCGAACGCGTTTGTCTCTTTGAGCAGGCCTGCAGTCGCGATGACGATGCAGCCGAGGAGAATCAGTCTCACTCTGTGCCGCTGCCAAACCTTGCCGCTGGAAACCATGAGCGTCACGACCATGGCGATGATCGCCAAAGCCACCATCTCCGCGCTCCCGGCTATATCGCCGATAATCCCGCTAAACCTCAGCGAAGAACCACGGGCTTGAGTTGCGAACAGCATATCGGAAAGAAATGCGGAAATCGCAAACCGGAGATAAATGCTGAACGCTGCAACCGTGCAGGCAACCCCCGCCAGAATGCCCCATGCGCGCCGCATCTCTTCACGCCTGACCGGTACGGTTGCTAGAAGCAGAAGAAATGCGGCGCCAAAAAAGCTCAACTTCAGGAATGCCAGCAGAATGAGAGCAATGCCGCTCGACACGCCACCCCAAAACCGGCTGCGCTCGCTTGCGAATGCGCACTCCACGAGCACGATGCCGAGCAGCGCGTAACCGTGGCGATTGTAGATCATGCCGCAACTTATAACATCCCAAGGATGTCCGAGCGGCGTAGGAGAAGTGGCAGTCAGGATCAGCCATGCGGTAACGATCAGGGCCGAAACCGCCGGGATCCGTCGCCGCGACAATAGCCATCCCCATATCCCGACAGTTATGCCAACAACTACATTGCCTACCGCGATTCCCTGCGGGCTGTTATGGGTCAGTAACATACCGCCGGCCGTAATCATGAATTCCAGTGGACCAAGCGCCAAGTAGAAATCCCTATAGGGGATTTGGCCGTTCAATAGCCGCCAGCCGCCATCCAGTATCGAAAGCGCATCGTTGCCGTACCGGTTGATAGGACCTGTCCCGAACATTGCAAGACAGATGAAGTAAAGGAAGGCGACCAAAACAAGAGCCCATCTGATCCACTTGGTATCCCGCTCGCCAACGAGCAGCCATTTCATGGCTCGATCAGGCAGGGCTGAATTCTCATTGGGTGCGGAGGAATGAACCGGCATCGGCTTGCCTTGTGCAATATTACGCTCATCGTAACATAGTCTAGGAAAGATTCCCTGGGGGTCTACTCCACACCGTCCCCATGCGTCGCCTTCAGCAGCCGGTCGCGAATCGCCGCGCCAATCCCCTCGTCCGGCGGCACAGGGCAGAGAATCACACCGCACTCCTCCGCATCAAGCGCCCGCAGGCCTGCATAGAGGTCTCGTGTCAATTCCTCCGGCGCAGACCACCGTTCCCACGCAAACGCCGCGGTGCCTTCAACAGGCGCGGCAACTTCCGCCGGCACTACGATCCCCACCCGCTCCGCCTTGGCCACTGCGTAGGGCACCGGAAAATCCAGTTGCAACTCGACCGCATCCAAATCGATAAACAGATCGTAAATCTCGTTCAAGACCTCCTGCGGCCTTGCATCGGGGCGGTCGATCTTGTTTATGACCACGATATGAGCTTGAGCCTGGCTTCAAGCGCTTTGGCCAGCAAGTAGCGAGTCTTCGGCAGCGGGCTGCCGAAGAGGTGCTGGGCACCGATCCCCGGCATTGAAATAAACCTGCGCATGTTACGGCAAACTTCGCAAACCTCCATGCCCCCAGAGTCATCCCCGCGACAAGTCGTATGGCTGTTGCTGAAGCAACCTTCAGTGTCATTCGTCCGTACTTTCCCACTGCTTCGCCACTCCGCTTCCGCCCCGTGCCAGTCTGCCACTTTCGTGGGTCAACACCTTAGTGTCATGTATACGTTACCGATCTCTGCGTCTCCCCCACTGTATACAGGAGTTTACACTCCGCCCTTTTACTCTCTGCGCGGAAATATCCGTAAGATATTGATTTATAAAGCAAATCGCTGCGAGTCAAGAATGGCACCCCACTTGCAAGTAAGGGGGTGCCCCGGCCCGAAGCTGGGAGAATCAACCCAGGAGAGAACACAAATGAACACCATGCTTCTGAAGCTGTATGTGAAGTTCCAGGATCTGATGAACCGCGAGGAAGGTCAGGATCTGGTCGAGTATGCTCTGGTTCTTGCTTTGATCACCGTTGGCGCGGTCGCCATCCTCACCGGCATCGGCAGCAAAGTCGTGGCCACCCTCAGCGCCATCAACTCCGCGCTCTAACCCGAACCAAGGAAGTCCTCACGAGAGGCAGTCAGGGCGTCGCCAAACACAAAGTTTACTTCGCCGCGGGAGGGAGATCCCTGCCACATTGTTTGGTGTGGAGTTTCTCTCGCGGGCGGCACGGTTGCTCTACAGCATCCGAGGAGACGGCCAAATGTCAGCCTATGTCTTGAAAGTTTGTTACGCGTTACGACATTTTACAACGCGAGAAGACGGTCAGGATCTGGTCGAGAATGCCCTGATTCTTGCCTTGATCTCGGTTGGCGCGGTCGCCATGCTCAGCGGCATCGGCAGCAAGGTCGTTGCCACATTAAGCGCCATCAACAGTGCACTCTAGCTCTGATCGATCGATTGCCGCGAAAGCCGGGGCGGAGCATCGCAAGTCGGTAGGCTGGACGCATTAAGGGAGGGGATTCGCGAAGCACCCGCTTTGCGAATCCCTTTTCCGCAAGCGGTTTTGTTTCCTGCCTGAATCAATGGGAGATTGCCTCTATGCGATCCTGGGGTTGGAAAATATATTGCGGATTGCAAGACCTGTTGACGCAGGAGGAAGGTTTAGACCTGGCGGAGTTTGCTCTGGTCGCCGCCCTCGTTTCCACTGCCGGGGTTGTCGCGCTCTCATGGATCAGCACCGAAGTCGTCGGCATGCTCTCTTCATTGAACTCGGCGTGGTAGGCCTTACCGAGACGATCCCAGCCGGAGCAAGGCCGGATACAATCCAAATCGGCTGTTTCAGTCCATCGCGAAGCACACAAGCGGCGCAGTCTATTTCTTGAAGCGTGCTTTGCGTTGCCTTCCGGCCGAGCTCAGGATCGCAATCACACTCCCATCGATCATAGTCCCGGTTCCCAACAGGCGGAGACGATTCCTATGATGCTTGATCGTCTCCTCCGTATCCCTCGCAAACTCGCGGTATAGTACTGTTATGTTCTTATCTTTTCCTGTTCAACCTGGTCCTGGACTGGTCCTGATTGAAGCTGGCCTAACTGGGATGGCAACCGCAGTCGTCCTCGGATGGCCCCGTGTAGGTTTTTCATTTTTCTCTCGCATTGAGCGCCCCCTGGCGCGGCTGGCGCAGCGGAGGGGTCTTTCTGTCGTTCTCGTTGGCCTGGCATCGCTTCTCTTGCGCCTTGCCCTTCTTCCCCTGTGCCCTATACCCTATCCATTCACCACGGATGATTTCAGCTTTCTGCTGGCGGCCGACACCTTTGCGCATGGGCGCCTCACCAATCCCACGCCTGCCATGTGGACTCATTTCGAAAGCATCCACATCGCCATGCAGCCCACCTATATGTCGATGTACTTTCCCGGGCCAGGGCTGGTAATGGCTGCCAGCAAGGTGCTGTTTGGACACCCCTGGTATGGCATCCTGATTGCCAGCGCGCTGATGTGCGCCGCCATCTGCTGGATGCTGCAGGCATGGCTGCCGCCCTCCTGGGCATTGCTTGGAGGGGTGCTGGCAATTCTGCGCCTGGCGCTCTTCAGTTACTGGACGAATACTTACACCGGCGGAAGCTGGCTCTCGGCTTTCGGCGGGGCGCTGGTGCTCGGCTCGCTGCCTCGGTTGATTAAGACTGCCCGGTTTCGCTATGGAATGCTCATGGCAGTGGGTATCGTGCTGATGGGCATAACTCGCCCCTATGAGGGCATGCTTCTATCTCTCCCGGTAGCTGTCGTTCTGGGGCGCTGGCTTCTCTTTGGAAAGAATCGGCCCTCCGCTGCCGTGCTCGTTCGCCGCGCGGCGGCCCCGTTGGCGCTGATCGTTGCCGCCGTCGCATGGATGGGTTATTACGACTACCGCGCATTTGGAAGCCCCTTTACACTGCCCTACACCATCCAGCGCAACACCTACGCCGTTGCGCCCTACTTTGTCTGGCAGCCGGCCCGTCCCATCCCAAACTATCGCCATCTGGAGATGCGGCGCTTCTATGTCGATACTGAGATGGGAGTGGGGGGCTACGCAAAGCTGCACAGCTGGTCCGGCTTTATTCCTCATACTTTGTACAAGTTTACTTGGGATATGATGTCGTTTTTTGTTGGCACGGCATTGCTGCCTCCCCTCATCCTGGGTTGGCGCGTGCTTTTCGATTGCCGTCTTCGCTTCCTCGTTCTCTGCTTCTTCTTCTGGATGGCCGGCATGGCGATCAGCGTCTTTCTTATCCCTCACTATCTTGCTCCCTTTACGGCGGCATTCTACGCCCTGGGCTTGCAGGCAATGCGCCACCTTCGCGCTTGGAAGCCCGAGGGCAGGCCCGCCGGCTTGGCCCTGGTGCGCCTCCTGGTGACAATCTGTATTGCCATGGCAGGGCTGCGGGCCTTTGAAGAGCCGCTTCATCTTACTCCTCCCGAATGGGGAGGGGGGCTATGGATATCTTGGTGGTATGGCCCGGGCCATTTCGGCGGCGACCGCGCTCAGATCGAGGCTCAACTCGAGCAACTTCCCGGCCCGCAACTCGCCATTGTGCGCTATTCGCCAGAACACCACCCCCCGGGAGAATGGGTTTACAACGCAGCGGACATCGACGGCTCCAAGGTTATCTGGGCGCGGGAGATGGATGAAGCCGACGATCTCGAACTCATTCACTACTACCGGGACCGGAAGGTCTGGCTGGTGCAGCCGGATTCACCGTCGATGAAACTCTCTCCATACCCCATTCCCAGTTGCGGACAGGCATCGTTCGCCAAGGACGCAAAATGAATGTTACTGCCAGCTCGGGGACAGTCCATATCATGGAGCGAAGATGAACCACATCCCCACACTCGACGGCCTGCGCGCGGAACTCCGTTCGCGCTGGCCCGAATGGACCTCAATATCTGTCTTCGCGGCCGTGGTCGCGTTTGCCATCCCCTACCATGAGCCGTGGACGGACGAGGCTTTGGCATGGCAGCTCGCGCGTAGCCTTTCGCTGCGCTCGCTCTTTCAGACCTATCTCCGCTATGAAGCAGCGCCGGGACTGTGGCATTTCCTGCTCTGGATTCTGAATTGCGCCCACGTCGGTTATACCGGCATGCACTGGATTTGCGGGGCGATCGCCGTTGTGTCGGCGTCGCTGCTGGTATTGAATTCTCCTTTTCCCCGCTATCTCAAGCTCACTTTGCCATTCACCTTTTTCCTTCTCTATCAGTACGCCGTTGTCGCGCGCAGCTACGCACTCGTGCCTTTGCTGCTGTTCGTAATCGCCTCCTGGTGGAAGAAGAGCCCATGGGTGGTGGCCGTCTCGCTGGGTTTGCTGGCCAACTGCGCGCTCCATGCAATGGTCATCTCCGGCGGACTCGCGATGGTGTGGCTGGTGGAGCAGGTGCGCCCGGGAAGTGCCAAAGCACCTGCGCGCCGGCGCACGCTCCTGCTGTGCGTATCGATCGTCCTCTGCTTCTATGCCTTTGCTCTCTGGACCGCCTGGCCGCCTAGCGACATGGCCAGTCACAGATCGTTTTCTCCCGCGCTGGGGCCCTCATTCCTCGTCTCTGCGCTGGCATCGGTTCTATTGCCAATCTGCCAGCCCCTGATTTTGTCTGTCCAGTTCTGGATCGCGATGGTCCTCGTTCTCAGCGCGCGGCGGAGCTGGTTCTACCTTTTGCCGGTGGTGTTTTTTGCCGTCTTCTCTGGGACCGAGCTCTGCAAGTTTTGGCATTGGGGACTCGTCGTACCCCTGGTAATATGCCTGCTCTGGATTACCTGGCCTTCGCCGGGATCCGGCGTATCGCTGTATGAAATCGTTGGACAAGCCGCGCTGATCTATATGGTCGGCGTGCAAATTCTCTGGTCGGCCTATGCCATTCATTTCGACCATTACAACGCCTACTCCCCCGATTTTGCCGCCGCTCAATTCCTAAAGCCCCAGGTCAGGGACGGAGCGGCAATTGCCGTGACATACCTCGATGAGTCGCCCATGATGCCAGCTGACAGCACTAAGATCTACAGTGCTACCGGGATTCTTCCCTATTTCGACCGCAATATCTATATCAACCAGCCATATCCATTCTATTGGTGGAGCGACAAGAACCCCTCCGAAGACCTTTTCAACGCGCTCCTGCCTTCGCACCCGGGCATCGTTCTCGCCGAATTGCAGCAGAGTAAACCTGGCAGACCCATCGATCTCACACAGCCGAAAGCCGAGCTGTTGATGAAGTCGGGCTACAGGCTCACGAACGTATTCTGCGGGTCGATGCCGTTTCGCACGGAACTGTGGTTGGCGCATTGCCACTTGATCTTTCAGTATGCCGGCAGTGGGCCGTGAGCCATGTTGCCGGTTTACAGGGCATCCTCGGAGGCCGGCTCGCTGCCTCTCTCCTCCGCTGCTACAATCGGAAGGGCCGGAAGCCCGCCGATTTTCAGCAGCCTTTACGAGCAAGAAGTTCGACCCAGGACCGATGACCCTCCGCCTCTTCAACACCCTCAGCGGACAACTCGACGAGCTCGTTCCCATGGACGGGAAGTCTCTGCGCATGTACGCCTGCGGACCGACGGTCTACGATTATGGCCACATTGGCAACTTCCGTACTTTCTTGCAAATAGACGTCCTCCGCCGCTTTCTCAAGCTCACCGGAACCGCAGTCCGCCATGTCATGAACATCACCGACGTGGATGACAGGATTATCCAGAACTCCGCCGCCGCCGGCGTCTCCATCGGCGAGTACACGGCTCGCTTCGAGCAGGCCTTTTTTGAGGATTTGGACGCCCTCCGCGTCGAGCGGCCGGAGATCATAGCTCGCGCCACAGAGCACATTCCCCGCATGGTCGAGCTGATCCAGAAGCTGACCGCGGCCGGCGCCGCCTACCAGGCCGAAGACGGCTCCTGGTACTTCCGGCTGGCATCCTTTCCGGGGTACGGCAAGCTGAGCAAGAAGGACTTCAGCGGCATGGAAGACGGCGCCCGCGTCGATCTGGACAAGTATGACAAGGATTCGGCCCGCGACTTTGCGCTGTGGAAGGCGGCCAAGCCCGGCGAGACCTTCTGGGAGACGGCCATCGGCTGCGGCCGGCCCGGCTGGCACATCGAGTGCTCGGCCATGGCCATGGAGTACCTGGGCGAGAGCTTCGACCTGCATGCCGGCGGCGAAGACCTGATATTTCCCCATCACGAGAACGAGATTGCGCAGAGCGAGAGCGTCACCCATAAGCCCTTTGCCCGCCATTGGATGCACGTGCGCTTCCTGCTGGTGGACGGGCGCAAGATGGCCAAGAGCGAGGGCAACTTCTTCACCCTTCGCGATCTGCTGCTGAAGGGCTACAAGGCCTCCGCCATCCGGCTGGCGCTGATCTCAGTGCCCTATCGCCACCAGCTCAACTTCACCTTCGACGGGCTTACTGAAGCCACCAACGCCATCGAGCGGCTGAGAACCTTTCATCAACGGCTGGTGAACGGGAGCTACGCGCTCGGCGAAAACCCCAAACTGCAAGCAGGCGCCAAGAAGGCGCAGGCCGACTACCTCGCCGCCCTCGCCAACGACCTGAACACCGCCGAAGCCCGCGCGCCCATCTTCGACCTGATCCGCGCCGCCAACACGGCCATCGACCAGGGACAGCTTTTTGCCGGGGACCAGGATGCGATTCTGGATGTGCTGCGTGAGTTCGACGCGGTCTTCGACGTGATCGAGGACCGCGATGCCGAGCCAACGCGCCGCGCCTTGGAATGGGCTGCGCAGGCCGACCGCATGGCCGATGTGGCCCCGGATCTGCTGGCCAGTCAAGCTCTGACCGATGAGGCCATCGAAGCCCTGGTTGCCGAGCGCACACTCTCCAAGAAGCTGCGCAACTTTGCCCGAGCCGATCAGATTCGCACCGAGCTGGCCGCGAAGGGCGTGATCATCGAAGACTCGAAGGAGGGCGTGCGCTGGAAGCGGAAGTAGCGCACTATCTTCACGAAGCCACAACAGGAGGTTTACCCCATGGAAGCGAACGAAGCCCAGGAATTGCAGGAACACGCCGAACACGGATCGCACGAATCCTCGCTGCGTCCGGTCGCCTTGACCATGACCGTGCTGGCCGTGCTGGTGGCCGTCACTACTGTGCTGGGCCATCGCACCCACACCGAGGCCATCCTTAGACAGAACCAGGCCACCGACATGTGGAACGAATACCAGGCCCACAAGATTCGGTCCAACGACACTGCCCTGACCTCGGATCTGCTCAAAGTGGTAACCATCGCCGATAAAGATGCCGCCACCAAGATCGCAAAAGGCTATGCAGACCACCAGGCCAAGTGGACCGACGAGTTGAATAAGGAGCAGGATGAGGCCAGGGCGCTGGAAAAAGAGGTCGCCGAAGCCGAAGCCAAAGGCGACCGCTTCGACCTGGCCGAAGCGATGCTCGAGATTGGCCTGGTCATCACCTCGGTCACGCTGCTCACCCGCAAGCGCGCCTACTGGTATGTGGGCATCGTCTTCTCGCTTGCCGGCATAGCGTCCGCGGCTTCGGTGCTCTTCCTCAAGTAGCGCCTTGCGTTCGAGCGGGGCCCACGAACTGAGTTTCTGGATTTGCGATGGGCGCGTGGGTATCTATGGCCGCACTTTATGTATGGAGGCCCCGTTCAGATTTCTTAACCTGTGGTAAACTTACGGCCATTATGACCCCCCGCTCGTTCCCTACATTTCTCCTGCTCTTGAGCGCCCCACTTCTGGCCCAGGCGCCCGCCGCTATATCCGCAGCTCAGACCCACTCCAGCGACATCGGCTTCATTTATACCATTCCGGCCGACTGGGAAGTCGTCGACACGGCCTTGACACTCCCGGCGACGCGGCAGAAGGTGGAAAATGAGGCCACCAGCGAGGACGAAAAGAAAGGCGCTGCCTGCGCTCAGGTTGTACTCACTGCGCGCCACGGATCGCCTGCCTCAGTAGTGGTCGTTGTGGCATTGCCCTTCGCCTGCTTTGGGCAGCAGATGACCGAAAAGGACCTTCCCGACTTTGCTTCAGGCGCCTCGCAGGGTCTCAAGAAAACTTTCGACATACCCAGCTCAATTCGCGGTGCCTACATCCTGGGCAGCCACAGCATTTGGATCGAACGCGGCGCTGGCACAGTTATCGCGCACCCCGAATTGAAGTACACGGTGGAGACAGTTTGCAGCGTACTCAAGAAGGGCGCGGTCTGTTGGATGACCATGGCCAGCGATGATGCCAGCTTGCAAACCTTCGAGCACGGCTCTGTCACGCTGGACGGTGAATCCCCCGCCGCTCTCGTTCCAGCGACCGCCTTTGACAAGAAGCCATCCTGAAGCTCGCGAAAAAGAAAGCCATTTACTCCCCCGGCATCTGCTCCAATTCTTCAATGGGACGCGGTTTGGCCTTCACCCGAGCGGTGGTCAACAGAAACACAGCGACCACAATGGCGGCCATGCCGGCGAACTCCGCCGCCGCCGGCCGCTCGTGGAGGAACAGGATTCCGAGCAGCACCGCGACCAAGGGGTTTACATAGGCATTCGACGAGACCTTGGCTACGGGAACATGCTCGAGCAGATAGATAAAACAGGTGTAGCCCGCGAGCGAGCCGCCTGTGATCAGATACGCTAGCGACCCGATGGAGTTGGCGTTCAAGTGGAACTGCGGCCATTGGCCCAGCGCAGTTCCCAGCGCGGTGCAAGAGACTCCTGCCACCAGCATCTGCCAGGCCGCTGCAACAAAGCTATTCAACGGCAGGCGCGCGCGCCGGGCCAGGATGCTGCCCGCTGCCCAGGAGAGCGCGCCGGCCAGCAGCGCGGCGATCGCAGGCAGCAGCGCGCGGTTGCCGCCAGCCACGCTTTGAATCGAAGGCGAGAGTAGAGTGGCCAGTCCGGCAAAGCCCAGCAGCATCCCCAACCAGCCGCGCGCCGGCAGCCGCTCACCCCCCGGCAGCAGCATCTCGATCAGCGCCACATACAGCGGAGTGGCGGCAAACAGCAGCGAAGCCAGGCCGCTGGGAACCCTCTTCTCCGCATACACCAGGCTCACATTGCCTCCACCAAGCAGCAGCAACCCGACCAGGCTCAGCGTGAGCATGGTCTTCGGCGTCCCCAGCAGGCGCAGCCCGCGCCAGTGGCACCAAGCCAGCAGAATCGCGCCCGCGATAAGGTAACGCGTGCCCGCCAGCAGCAGCGCGGGCATCTGGGCCGCTCCAATGCGAATGGCCGTGTAGGTAGAGCCCCAGAAGAAGTAGACGCAGGCAAAGGACAGCACGATCGAGGCTGTGGTGGCTGCTTTTTGCGGATGGGCTGACTCGGGCTTGGATTTCGCCATGCGGATGCTTCCATGCTAATGCCCGTAGCCTTCAATCAGCCCAGCAATCAGAAGGGACCGTGCCGGCCTGGCCTCGCGCCGCCGGATTTGCGCCTTTCGGCCGGCTGGCCGACAATAGTTTGCCATGGGATGGATGGAGCGGATTGGGATCGGCTGCGCGGAGCGGACGCTTTCCGGCCTGCAATGGATCGCGCGCCGGCGGGGCCGCGCATCGGCTCTGCCCGCTCACCTGGAAACCGGCATCGAAGGCGAGGACGCAGCCTTCTTTTACCTGCGCCGCAAGGGCTACATTATGGTGGCGCGGCGCTGGTCTTCGGGCAGCCTGCCCGGCGACCTCGACCTGATCGCATGGCAGGGGCCGATGCTGTGTATTGTCGAAGTAAAGACCCGCACCGCTCACGACATCGCTCCCGCCGAGGCGCGCGTCGACGCGCACAAACGCCACGTTCTGCGCCGCCTGGCTCGCGCGTACGTCCGCCAGTTGCCCCAGGAGACGGCCCCACCGGTTCGCTTCGACGTGCTCAGCGTCTATCTTGTGCCCGGTGAGGAGAAGGAATTCCAGCACTTTGAGGGCGCCTTCGGCTGGAGCGAGTGGGAAGATCGGGAGTCATAGATCACGTCCAAAGCGATCGGAGAAACGTGTACGAATATTCGAGAAAGGGCTATATGGATACTCAGCCGTCTGGAATGCCGCTCCCATTGGATCTTAATGCCGCTGCTCGCATGCAAATCGAGCAGTGATTCTCTGTTCTGAAAAAGGCGATAACGGCTCTGGTCATGCTCCTAGCCTGTAAAATCCATTTAGAGCCTGTTATTAACTTCATTAGTGGAGCCTGAAGTTAATAGCAGGCTCTAACCGTATGTGTCACCTAAGGGGACAAGCCCAAACTGCGAGTTCTACCCTTGCCGTAAAACTGAAACCGCAGGTCCTTCGATTCGCTTTGCTCGCTCAGGATGACAGCGAGGATGGGGCGTCCACTTTTGTTTCATTCGTTATGGACCGGATTAATACCGCCGTCACCGAAGGCTCTCCCTTTGCGGAGAGCTGCTTTTATTACTTCCAAGTCACAAACCGAAGAAGATATTCGCACTCTATTTGCGCGTGTTTGACAGTCCCTTTACATTTCCGGCGGATACTACTCCCGTGATTCCTCACGTTCGGCAGAAGGTTCCATTGAAGCTCGCGCTTGGTTCCACTCCTTTGGTGGAACTCTCCCTTCCAACCTATGTTCCATCGCTGCCCGAGGTTCCATTTGCGCCGCGCATTCGTGCAGAGGTGGGCCGCTACCGGCTGCGGCTTGCCGAGACCGCGGAAGATCGCGATGCCGCCTGCCGGCTGCGCTTCAAGGTCTTCAATATCGAGCTGGGCGAGGGGCTGGAGAGCTCCTACCGGACGGGGTTGGACACCGACCGGTTCGATCCCATCTGCGAGCACCTGCTGGTGGAGGACAAGTTTGAAGACAATCCGGCCCGGCGCATCGTGGGCACCTATAGGATGCAGTCCGGAATTACGGCCGAGCGCAATCTGGGCTACTACTCCGAGCAGGAGTTCAGCTTTGCCCCCTATGAGCCGCTGCGGGCCGGGATTCTGGAGCTGGGCCGCGCCTCCATCGACCGCGAGCACCGCACTCCCGAGGTGCTCACGTTGTTGTGGAGGGGGATCGCGCAGTATGCTACCGACATGGGGCTGCATTACTTGATCGGCTGCTCATCTTTGAACTCGAAAGACCCGGCGGAAGGCTGGCAGACGTATCGCCAGCTTGAGCAATACCGGGTTTCGCCGGAGTTTGAAACGGCGCCGACCGCCGCTTTTGCCTGCCCCATCGAGCGGGGGAGCGCGCACGCACAGCCGTCGCCTTGCCTAATGGAATCGAATGCGGTCAAGCCGGCTGTGGCGGAATCGCCGCTGCCGACCCCGACGCCAGCCAAAGTTCCCAGGCTGCTGAAGACCTACCTGGCCATCGGCGCGCGCATCGCCGCGCCGCCGGCTTGGGACCGGGAGTTCGGAACCATCGATTTCCTCACGCTGCTCGATCTCAAGTTGCTCTCCCACTCGGCGCGCAACCGGTTCCTGGCTCCGCTGGTGCAATGAGGCTACGCAGATTCCAGCGCGCTGTGGCGCTGGTTTCGGCCCTGGTTCTCTGCATTCTCCGCTTGTGGCTCCTCCGTCTGCGCGGGCCGCTCACGCTGGAGCGCCAGGCAGGGTGGTCCCAATCGAGCGCCCGCCTGGTACTGAATGCCCTCGGCATCCAGTACCGGGTTGAAGGCCGGCCGCCCACCTATGGCTTGTTGGTTTCCAATCATCTCAGCTACATTGACATCCTTGTCATCGCGGCGGCCACGCCATGCTTCTTCGTGGCCAAGATCGAGGTGGGCGGCTGGTTCTTCTTCGGAAAGGCCGCGCGCAGCAACGGAACCATCTTTGTGGACCGCGGGAGCCTGACCAGCGCCATGTCCGTGGCCGAGCAGATGACCGAGCGGCTCAAGCTGCCGATTCAGGTTCCGGTGGTGCTCTTTCCCGAGGGCACCAGCACCGACGGCAGCCAGGTGATCCGCTTTCACTCCCGGCTCATTGACCCCGCGACCTCCATTGGAGCGCCCATCACCACCGCCGCCGTCCGCTACGTGATCGACGGGGGCGTCGAGGAGAGGGAGCTGTGCTGGTATGGCGACGAGAGTTTTGTGACCCACCTGTGGAAGGTGCTGGGCACTGACGGCTTCTCCGCCGAGGTGCGCTTTGGCGAGCCGCGCGTCTACACCGACCGCCGCGTCGCGGCCGACGAGACGCGCGCCGAGATTGAGGCCATGCGCAGCGGCGGCGTTCTCGCCTTGCAATGAGTCGCACCGGCGACCGGGGCCCAATCGATCAAGTCAGGCTCGGCTGATCGTCAGCGCGCTTGATCCATTTATATACGCGCGCCGAATTCTTCCAGAAGTACTTCTCCGCTGCTTCCCTCGACTTGGTGGAGAAGAAGCGCTTCATCAGCCCGACCTCCTCGGGGATGGTGGCGACGCCATAGCTGTTGGGATAATCGGATCCGAACAGGACGCGATCCTCGCCGAAGGCGTCGAAGAGATATTCGAGCCTGGCGCGCAGCGGCTCATAGTCCTTGACGATGACGCCGTCGGTCAGCCGCGGATGATAGACCTCCGAAAGCTTGACGAAAATGTTGGGGCGAGACGCCATCTCCTTCACCACGGCTTCGTATGCCTGCTGGTTATCGGCCGAGGGATCGAAGGAAGGCAGATGGTCCATGATGATGCGCAGGGTGGGGATGGCATCGGCCAGCAAAACGTTGGCCTGCATCAGATTCATGGTGGGATTGGCCGTGTCCAGCGCCAGGTCGGCCTGGGCCAGCAGCTTCAAATTGGCAACTTGGTCGGGGTTGAGGGCAACCTTGCCATTGTCCGCGCTATAGAAATGGCTGGAGCGGATGGCCCGAAACAGCGGGTCATTGTGAAAGTGCGTCACGTATTGTCCGAAATCCGGCTGCGCTGGATTCAGGTTTCCCGAGACGCCCACCATAATCGAATCGGCTCGGCAAACTTCGAGATACCAGAGATTGTCGTCGATCCAGGCGCTCGATTCGACCACGATGGCGCCGACAATGCCGGTTGGCCTCGCCAGGGGGCCATACAGCGCGGGAAGAGAAGTTTTGGAGATCGCCCGGTAGGCTGGCGAACCCATATACCGTGCGCCCAGGGGACGGGTGCCGTCGAAGAGATGAATGTGCGCATCGACAATAGGAATGTTGTCGACGCTCGCCGATTGGGCGTGCGCGCCGTCCCATGCCGCCACCGCGGCCGCCGCCGCGGCGCCTGCCAGAAACGCGCGGCGGCTCAAATCTTCCTGCATATTACCGAGTTTGCTCAATGCTGGCATAGCGGCCCACCTCGCGGCTCTGGGCAATCATATACCGGGCTGCCCCGCCTGCAAAACCGGCGCTGCGATGGTGGGCTGCTCCCCGGCGCGACTCCAGCTTAGGGTCACATGAGACCTTGACCAGAGACGTTTGTACGGACCTCATCTACCGGTATCTCCAGCGCACCGATGCGGTCGCTGGCGACATCGTGGACCCCGACGCGCAGGAAGTAATTGCCTTTCACCGGAACTGCGATCTCCTGCCGCACGCGCAGGCCGTCCGCCAGCAGCTTGCGGTATTGCGCCTCGCTCAAGTACAGAGCCGCCGTGGTGATGAGCGAGTTGACCCGATCGCCGGTCTGGTCATAGACGATGGTGACCGTTTCGACTGTGCCCTGGCGCGCGCCATCCGCCGTCCGCCTCAGACGGAGTGCGCGGGCATCGGCCTGGATTTGGACGGTGTAAGTGCGGAACGGCATGGTCTTGTAGTCCGCTTCCAGGTAGTTGTCCGCCGGCAGCGGCGACTCCCGGTCCAGCTTCACAACCTTGTCGTCCATCGCCAGGCTGGCGGTAAAGATCACCTCGGTTGGCGTGATGGCGCCAAGTTGCATCGCGGCCACTAAGCCGCCTCTGGGATGCTTCACGAGAGCGCCGGTATCCGCTGGTGTCGAAGGTTCGCCGGACGCTGGCGGCGTCTCGCCGCTCGCCGCCTCTCCCTCGCCTTCCTCGCCGAAGGGATTGCCTGCGGCTCTGGCCTTTTCCTTCTGCTTGGCGGCCAGCAAGCGCTGCTCCTGCCGGGCGCGGTCTACCGCGTAGTAGCCCTGCCGGTGCTGCACCCGCAGGCCTGGCCGGTCAACCGTCACCTTGATATGCCGGAACCGGCCATCCCAGGTCTTGTTGGTCGTGGCATAAGCCAGCGTGTAGTAGTTGGAGCCGTTGTTTACGATTCCGGCAATCGCATCCTTCAAGCCGTTGGAATTGTAGTAGGCTTTGCCGCCGGTCGCCTTCGCGATGATGTCGAGCTCAGTGTGCTGGGAGGCCTGCGCTGCCTCAAAACGAAGATTGGCGTTCGGCGCCGGCCCTCGATTGTTGCTGGCCTCGAACTGCGGCGGCGTCAGCAGGCCGCGCGCATCGATCGGGTACACGGCAACCCGGCTCAAAGTCAGCGCGTCGGTCAGGTCGTCGGGATTGTCCCCAAGAATGGCGATGTCGTCCCGGAACGACATCCCGAACGAACCGCCCAGGGGATCGGTGTAATACGACTGAGGAACTGAGCCGGTCAGCCAGATGAGGTTCTTGCGGCCCGGAAATCCGGCCAGGTAGCGCCCCATCAATTGAAAACCGGCGTGCAGAATGTCGAACCGGGACAGGCGATATTCATCCGGCGTTCCGGGGACAGGCCGCAGCATGGAGGGCATATTCCGCTTGCTCTTCGCAGCCTCCAACAGCACCCGCGGATCGGAGCTAAAGCCCTGGATCAAGCGCATATCGGTGTCGATCCGGAAGATGGCGACCGGCGTTCCGGGCTGCATGTGCTTGAGATAGTCGATGAGCTGCTGACGCAACTCCATCTGCGTCTGAAGCCTCGCGTCGAGCGCATCCAGCAGGATCACGGTTGAGGCATTCGTGTTCTCCACCGGCGTGTAGTTGGTGAAGGTGTTTGGAGGCAGCGCGGGAGCAGCCTTGAGCCGGGCCAACTCGTCCGCGTCCATCGGGTGATGTTCCTCAACGTGCGCGATGTGCTGCGGGTCGCCTTCCTCCATCACCGCAAAGTCGGAGGCCGCCAGCCCGGAGACCGGGTGGCCGTCCTTATCGGTTACCACAACGTCAAGCAGGACCTCTCGCGTGGTGATCGAGAGCGTCGATGCCTGCTGGCCGCGATTCTGCAAGGTCGGCGTGGCCTGCTGCGCCCGTGTTCCCATTGTCAGGCAGAGCGAGAAGAGAGCGGCGCCGAAGCAGCAAAAGGCGCTGCCCGGTCTGTTTCCAAGCCTGAAACTGAACAAAATCATGCGCAACCTCCAGGACACTTCGCTAATGCATATCCTATACATAGGACGAGCCAAATTTACCGCGGTTACGTTGAAAACTTCAGACTGACTAGTTGCTGGAGCGTGAGCAAGTCGCCGGCAGCTCTTCCCTAACGCTCCCCTGGCGAGGCTGCTGACGAGTTGCCCGTGATCCTGGGTAATGTGCAAGCGGGCGCGTTGATGCAGGTATCTTGAGGGAGAAAGCTACAAGTGGTTTTCCGGGTTCCCGACAGGCGCTAGGGAGATGTTTCGACGGGAGTGGCCTCGGTTGCGGTTTGTGTAAACCGAAACTCCAGTATCCACACGCTGGAGACGGCCTGACCATCAACCGTCGCAGGCTTGAACCTCCAGTGCTGCGCAGCTCCGAGAGCCAGGTTGGCGAAGTATTTACTTGCTCCCGGCCAGTCGATCGTCGCATTCGAAACATTACCGCTTGGATCGACCGCGACCCGTATCTTCACCTTGATCGTGCCTTGAATGGTCGCACTCGCTTTTTGGGGTACGTCGGGCAGTACCCGCTCAGCAACTACACCGTTCAACGCCGCGCTATTGGAGGTTTGAGTCTCCGGAGCTGGAGAGCTTTGGGTCTCGGGAACCGGAGGTTCTTGGGTCTCGGGAACTGGTGGTTTCTGGTTCTCCGGAACTGGAGATTGAGGTTGGAGCGCGGCGGTTGCGGGCACAGGTTGCTGTTTTCCGGTGGGCGGCGATTGCTGAGTCGGGTGAGATCGCAGCAGCAGAACTGCGATCGCCGCAAAAAGGACGAGCGCTGCGGCGACGAGCGCCGGCACGCGGAGTTTGGCAGGGGCTGCCTTCTCAGGTTCGGTGGCCGGAACCTGTTGAGGCGGAGCAGCTTCCAGACGGGCTTTGACATCGCTGAGTGTGCATCGGCGCGCGGGGTCGGAGAGCAGACATTCCCGCGCGATGCCGGCAAAGGGCTGTGGAATGGACTCCGGTACAATCGGCTCCCTATCGGTCGATCTGGCCCAAACCGGCGGGTGTTGAGTCAGGGCTTCGACCAGGGTGACGCCGAGCGGCCACACGTCAGCGGCCGGGGAGATCGTCCCGGTGGCGCCTTCCGGCGCGTCATAGACGCTTGGCGCCGGAAAGTGTTTGACAAGCTCGCCCGCGGTATAAAGGCTGTCCGAAGAAATCTTCAACTGGTCGCCGGCGGCCATGATATTCGATGGCTTGATGTGACCGTGCACGAAACCTTTTCCATGAAGATAGGAGAGAACGTCGAGGACTGCGTCGAGCATCTCTCTGGCTTCGGAGGGTGTGAGTGGCCGCTCGAGGAGAATTTGGGAGAGAACTTCCTCGGCATATTCCGTCACGGTGTAGAGCAGCGGGGCCGTGTCGATCTGACAACGTCCGGTGTGCAACAGGCGCATCAGGTGAGGATGAGACAGGGCCATTGTCGCCGCCCAGCCGGCGATGCGGGCTTCCGCGTCCCCGGCATCGGCCGGAATGAGCTTGATGGCGGCTTTCTGCGATCCGGGTCCCTCCAGCTCCGTGAGGAAGACACCACTTCGTTCGGTGCCGCCTAGCCACTGGAGGAGGGTAAATCTCTCGTCGATGACCCGTCCCACCCAATCCCTGCGAATTGTCTCTGTGTTCATGGTCTAGGCTATTCTATCCCAAGAAGATAGTTAGAACCAGACCATAGATAAAGGATTCGTGCCGGCATTGGGAGCGGCGGGCGAAATCACGACCGGAATGCAAGTGGACAGCATCGTCTCCCAGCTGGGCTTTAATCTGCTTCGCTGATGGTTCTGGGAGGTTGGCCGTCAATTCGGAAGCTGCACCACAATCCAAGGAAGTTGGCCCCAGATCCCTGCTGGACCAGGGCATACACCAACTTTGCGGCACGCAGGGACAGTTACCGCTCGCTCGCCGGCGGCGCGGCTGTCGATGCGCGCACGACCAAGCTGGTGGAGACCAGAAACTCGCGCTGCATCTCTGGGTTGCCAGGCTCTTCGGCCTGCTGGCGGAGGGCCTCGAAGGCGGCGTGCGCCAGATCGGAGCGGGAAAGGCGGATGGTGGTGAGCGAGGGCAACGTGAATTCGGCAAAGTCGATGTCGTCCAGGCCGACAACCGACAGATCCTGGGGCACGCGGAGGCCTTCCATATAGGCGGCGCGCAACACGCCGATGGCCGTCATGTCGTTGGAGCAGAGAATGGCGGTGGGGCGCGCCGGGAGGGCTTGCAACTGACGAAAGCCGGCCACGCCGCCCTTGGCGGTGTGGTCGCACTCGATGACCCATTTTTCCTGGATGGGCAGCCCGGCGGCTTCCATCGCCGTGCGGAAGTCGTTTTCGCGGGTGATGGCCGAATGCAGCTTGTGCGGGCCGGCCAGAAAGGCGATCCTGCGGTGTCCCAGCTCCACCAGGTGCTTGACGGCCGCGTGAATGCCGGTGGTGTAGTCCAGGAGGATGGTGCTGACTTTGGAATCTCCCAGGCGGAACTCCGCAAGCACGATGGGCACGTCGTGGTTCGCCAACTGGTCCAGGACCGGCTCCTCCTCGCCGAAGGTGAGCACGGCCACGCCCTCTACCTTGCGCTCCAGCATGCGCCGGACGCAATTGGTGAGAGTGGCGAGGTTGCTATTCGAAGAACTGACCAGAATCTCGTAACCGTGGGCGACCGCAACCTCCTCGAAGCTCTGGATCAGCTCCGGGAAGAAGGGGTTGGTAATGTTCTCAACAATGATGCCCAGAATGCGGCTGCGGCCGGAGACCAGGCTGCGCGCGTGGGTGTTGGGAAAATAATTCAACTGCTCGATGGCCCGCCAGACACGCTTGGCCAGACGGTCGCTGACCGCCGGAGAGCCGTTGATGGTCCGCGAGACAGTGGCGATGGAAACCTTCGCCACGGCTGCGACGGCGCGGATATCGGGCGCCTTGGCGACGATTTTGCAGATGCGTTTTCGAACCACGATCTGTTCCTCTTCCATACGGAATGACCGGGATGGCCATGTCCTAGCATGGGCCGGGCGCTTGCGGAGGTCGTGATACCGTTCCCGTCAAGTAGCCGGCGGCTGCGACATTCATGCGCGCTGAGTACTGTTTCTAAGCTTATCAAACGTTTTTGCTGCTCATGGCGGAGACGCTAAAGTTTCTCGGCAATCAGAAGACGGAGATCGCGCAGGTTGTGGCCGGTCGGGCCGGTCACAACGGCATCGCCGAGAGCGGTGAACATGGGGCAGGCGTTGAAGGCTGCCAAGGATGACTTCAGATGGAAGCCGAAGGCATGGGCGCGGGTCACGGTAGTGGGGTCGGCGATGGCCCCGGCCGACAGCGTGTTGCCGTCGATGCCATCGGAACCGGCGCTGAGAACGGTGAGCCGTTCGCCCTGATATTTCTCCAGTTCCAGCGCGCAGGCCATGACAAACTGCTGGTTGCGGCCTCCGGCGCCGGGGGTGCGGTCGAGAGTGACAGTTACCTCGCCGACGGAGATCAGGCAGAGGCGCGGATGAATGGCGCGGAGGGCGTGGAAGCGCTCCAGCAGGTAGCGGGCGGCGTCGGCATAATCCCAGTCATCGCAACTGTTGTCCACCACGGGGAAGTATCCGGCCTTCTCGGCCAGAGCGCGGGCGTTCTCGATCAGGTCGTGGCTGGAGAGCAAGACCTCGAAGACCGAATCGCGGAAGGGTTCGTCCTCGCCGGACATGGAGGCAGCCGAGGTGACGCGACGCACGGGAACTGCCCCGGTCCACGGCATTCGAGGAAGGAATGGCGGACGCCATCCCTTGTTGCCGGGCGACTCGGGCAGATCTTCGCGTTCAAAAAAGGCGCGGATGGAGGGCGGCAGCTTCGGCCCCAGATCGTACTTGGCCAGAAGCGCGCGCACGTCGGCGACGGTCGAGTGATCGGGCGACGTGGGGCCGGAGGAGAGCGCATCCAGAGTGCGAAGGGGCACGTCAGGCAGCAGCAGCGAAACCTTGGCGGCCTCCGGCGCGGCCATGGCCAACCGGCCGCCCTTCACCGCGGAAAAATGCTTGCGCAGGGTATTGACTTCGCTGATCGGCGCCCCCGAGGCCAGCAGAAGCCGATGGAAAGTGACAGTCTCTTCGAGGGTGATCTTGGGGTCCAGCGGCAGGTCGAACATGGCCGATCCCCCGCCGGAGATGAGGAAGAAGATCAGCGTATCCTTGCGGGCCTTCTTGAGCATGGCCAACGCGGCGCGGGCCGCGTCGAAGGAGTCCTCGTTAGGCACCGGGTGGCCGCCCTCAAGGTAGCGAAAGCGCCAGTTGCGCGTCTTGGGCAACTGGTTCGAGCAGCAGATGCCGCGCAGGCCCTGGCGGCGTTTCATGCGCTCCAGCAAGGTATCGAGCATGGGGCTGGCAGCCTTGCCCAACGCAATCACGAAGATGCGCTTGCAGGCTGCGAGATTGATCGTCGCCGGGCCGCTGCCGTCGGGCAGCAGGCGATAAAGCGTATTGCCCTCAAAGCGGATGCGCCGGTCGAAGGCCGATGCGATATTGCAGGCGGCCACGGCGCCGGTAAATATCCCCGTAGCCGTGGAGTGCAGAGTGTCCAAAGATGTGTCGGCGACCGGCGTCATGGCAGTTGCTCCTTCAGCCAGCCGGAGAGAGCTTGCCGCAAGAGCTCCGGTTGACCCGCAAAGAGATGGACGGCGCCGGGGAGGAGCACCTGTTGTTTGGGTTCGGCGGCGGAGGCAGCTACCCGCGCCATCTGTGCAGCTGGCGCGAACTGGTCGTGCCCTCCGCTGAGAAGAAGTTTGGGAATCGCGCGGTCGCGCGGAAAGGGATGATGGCAAACCAGCACCGCAAGCGGCGCATCGCGCGCACCCTCGTTCACTGGCGCCTCAAGCCGGCCTGCGCGACCTGCCAAGTCAACACTGCTCAGACTTGCGCTGCGCTGCATTGCAACTGCCTGACTCGGTCTCGTACGGGCTGGTGCGGCTACAGAGGTCATGCCACTCACCATTCTACGCGCAGAAGGTTAGCATTTCCTCATCCTCAATCGTCACCGCGCATGGTTACCGTCGGGTGTTCGAGGAAACTGCGCGGGGTCAACAAAAAGGCAAATCGGCAGAAGGTGAAGGGAACAAACACCTTGTAGGATATTCTGGCTGTACCATGACTGATGGACCGCCTGCCGATCTTACTGCCGCTTCCCTTGCATCCCTCGATCCGATAGGGTTTACGCGCCAGTTGTGCGAAATCGAATCCACCACCTATCACGAGGGCGAAGTGGGCGACTTTCTGGCCGATTTTCTCGCCCGGCGCGGCTGGGCAGTCGAGAAGACCCCCGTTGAGCAGCCGTATGAGAACGCCGGCGGTGGACCGCGCTGGAACATCTATGCCGGCGCGGAGACCCCCGACCTTGTCTTTTCCACGCACATGGATACCGTGCCGCCCTGCATTCCCTTCAGCGAGGACGCGGAGTTCCTGTACGGCCGCGGCGTCTGCGACGCCAAGGGCATCCTCGCCGCCCAGGTGGCCGCCGCCGAAGCGCTGCGCGCGGCGGAATTCCGAATTGGGTTGCTCTTTGTGAGCGGCGAGGAGCGCGACTCGGCCGGCGCCAAAGCCGCCAACAAGACGGCCAAGGGCAGCCGCTTCCTCATCAACGGCGAGCCCACCGGAAATCGCCTGGCCGTGGCCTCGAAAGGCGCCCTGAGGGCGGCCTTCAGGTCTACCGGCAAGATGGCCCACTCGGCCTATCCCGAGCTGGGCGAGAGCGCTATTCACAAGCTGATCCAGGTGCTGGCCAAAGTGCTGGCGCTTCCGCTGCCGGTGGTCGAGGGGATTGGTTCCAGCACGCTGAACATCGGCCAGATCCACGGCGGCTACGCGCCCAACGTCATCGCCGACAAGGCCGAGGCCCAGGTGCTGGTGCGCACGGTCACCGATTCGGCCCCGGTGCGCGCCCAACTGGTCGAAGTCGCGGGCGATCTGGCTGAAGTCGAGTTCACCCTCGATTCTCCCTTCATCCGCCTGCGCGCCGTCGAAGGCCTGCCCACCATGGTGGTCAAGTTCTCCACCGACATTCCCTACCTGAGCAACTGGGGCGAGCCGCTGCTGCTCGGCCCAGGCTCCATCCACGTCGCCCATACGCCCAATGAAAAGCTGGCCAAGAAAGAACTCCTCGAAGCGGTCGAGCTGTACATCAAGGTAGCGAAGCAACTGCTAGAGAACCTCTGAACAAGTCAAAATCCTCACTTGCTTTGAAAGGACACGGCCGGGTACCGGGGGACCCTTTGGGTCGGGTGCCGTGCCGCAAATGGTTCACAACATGACTGGGTTTTAGCCCTTGAGGGAATGTCGGCTGCGCGGCAAGGACTTGTTCAGAGTCTCCCCAATGGTCTTCCTCCTCCGCGGCCATCTTGGCTCTGGTTTCGGCGAGCACTCGGAGAGTCTCGTTGTAGACTTCTTCGCTCTTGATACTCCGCTTTATCGGGAACAAGCTCCCAGCTCAATCAGCCCGTAGGCTCTCACTTCCCCGTCCCCTCGGTGATGGTCACAATCCGGTCCACTCCGGGGACGGTGAAGTGCTCGACCTTGCCGCTGGGCCAGTGCACCTCGATCGCGTCCACCGTCGTGGCCTGGCCCAGGCCGAAGTGCGGCCGCGGATCGTTGCTCGACAGATAACTTCCCCCGCTCAGCACATCGCCGCGCTGCCTCATACCGTTGGCGGTAACATACACGGTGGCCCCCACGGCGTCGCGCGGGCTCTTCGGCCCGCCCACCAGTTTCAATTCGAGCCAGTGGTTCTTGTCCGGGTTCACGTTCCTGAGCAGCACCGGGTGGCCGTCCATCACGTTGATCACCGCGTCCAGCTTGCCGTCGTTGAAGAGATCGCCTACGGCCATTCCGCGCCCGGCAATCACCACCGCCAGCCCCGAACCCTCCACCGCCGGCACGGCCTCGAACCGCTTGCCCTCGATGTTGCGGAAGAGCATGGGCCGCTGCGCCCAGCTAGTGCCCCAGTTATATTTGTCGGCCTCCGGGTAGACGTGGCCGTCGGACATGAGCAGGTCGCGCCAGCCGTCGTTGTCGTAATCGATGAAAGCGTCGCCCCAGCTGAGGAATGGAACCGAAATCTCGGCGATGCCAAGCTGATAACTGATGTCGGTCAGGTTGCCGTCGCCCTCGTTGCGGTAGAAGGGCTTGTAGTCGTCGGAGAAGGTGGTGTCGAAGATAGCCAACTGTCCGTTGTTCTGGTAGTCGCCCACCGCGATGCCCATGGAAGCGGTCTCGCGGCCGGCCTCGTTCAGCGCGAAGCCGGAGGCATAACTCACATCCTCGAAGGTTCCGTCGCCCTTGTTCAGATAAAGATAGTTGGGTGTCGAATCGTTGCCCACCAGCAGATCGATCTTGCCGTCGTTGTTGATGTCGACAAACAGAGCGCCCAGCCCGTAGTAGCCCGGTTTGTCGGCCACGCCGGCCTTCTCGCTCACATCGGTAAAAGTACCGTCGCCGTTGTTATGGAAGAGATGATCCGGCTCGCCCTTCAAGCCCCTCGGCCCGCAGGCTACCGCCTCGCCGCGGAAGGTGCAGAAGGCGTTGTTGCTCCCATCCGCCTTGCTGCTGGGCAGGTTGTTCCAGTCCCAGTGAAGATAGCCCGCGACAAACAAGTCCAGCCGCCCGTCGCCGTCGTAGTCGCCCCAGGTGGCGCCGCTCGACCAGTTGCCCAACTGCACGCCGGCTTTTTCGGCCACGTCGGTAAAGGTCCCATCGTGGTTGTTGTGGTAGAGGCGGTTCTTGCCGACATTAGAGACAAAGATATCCGGCCAGCCGTCGTTGTCGTAATCGGCGATGGCCACGCCCGTGCCCCAGCGGTCGTTGGTCACGCCGGCCTTGGCCGCCACATCGGTAAAGGTTCCGTCGTGGTTGTTATGGAAGAGGGCCGCGTGAGGCGGTGTTTCCTTGCCGGTCAGCGCGTCCACGGTCGAGCCGTTCACCACGTAGATAGACAGCCAACCGGAGTTGTCGTAATCGATCAGCCCCACCCCGGAGCCTTTGGTCTCGACGATGTAACTCTTCTCCGGCGTGCCCATCTTGTGCGTCCAGTGAGTCAGCCCGGCCTTCTCCGAATCGTCGATGAAAACGACCGGCCCGTTCTTCACAAAACCGCTCGCCGTGATGGGCCGCTGCTGGGCGGGCATGGACGCGGATGCTCCAGGTCTTGCCTCCGAGACCTGGGAGGGTGCGCCTACTACGGCTGGTGTGTTTTGCTGCCCTTGGGGAAGAGCGCCGGGAGCTGTCTCTTGTGCGGAAAGGAGCGCGGGAATTCCCGCCGCCAGAAGACCCAGGAAAGTGGTCGCGCGCAGTGATTCAAACATGGCTGCCAGTATACGGGGCTGAGTGGTGAGCAGTATCGACCGAAAGATGGAGAGATCTTCAGCGCGAACTTGGGCCAGCCTTGGTTACGGTATCTCCTTGACGGAAACAGGAGGGATGGAGACAAAGACTCACGCATCCAGGAGATCGGCTTGACTGCATGCGACTTATGACACGAAGGCGGCAACTCGGCTTGACAGGAGGCTGGCGCATGGTGTGTAGTAAGAGAGTGGCTAGGGTGAAGGAGTTCACCTTTAACCGCTGTCCATCCGATAGACCGGACAGATGATGACTCCTGACAGGGAATCCTGTTGCGGAGTCGTGTCCCGGCCAGTTCCCTGAACGAAAACCTAGGAGTTTCGGTTCATGACGAACACATGGGCTCTGGCTGCTCTGTGGGTGGGTCTGGCGCTGGCCGCGACGCTGTTGGCGATCTGGTTCAAGATCTCGACGGCGCTCTCTGAAATCGTGGTGGGCACGGTGGCCCAACTGGTCGCCGGCTTGTTCCTTGCGCAGGGCGGGCTGCTCGGCAACACGCAGTGGATCACGTTTCTGGCCGGGACTGGAGCCATCGTGCTCACGTTTCTTGCCGGCGCGGAGCTCGATCCAGTCGTCTTCAAGACCAAGTGGCGCGAGACGCTGGCGATCGGGCTGGCGGGTTTCTTCGGACCCTTTCTCGGATGCACGGCCGTCGCGCATTACGTCTTGCACTGGTCGATCGTGTCCAGCTGGCTTTGCGGCGTCGCGCTTTCCACCACCTCGGTGGCCGTGGTCTACGCGGTGATGCTGGAACTTGGCTTCAACGTCACGGAGTACGGCAAGTCGATCCTGGCCGCGTGCTTCATCAACGACATCGGAACCGTGATTGCGCTGGGACTGATCTTCTCGCCGTTCACGGTCAAGATGCTGATTTTCATTGTGGTTTCAGTGGCTGTATTCGCGGCGTTGCCCTTTATTACTCCATGGTTCTTCCGCAAATATGGCGGGCGCGTCTCGGAAATCGAGGCCAAGTATCTTCTCTTTATTCTTTTCGCCATGGGCGGACTGGCGCTGTGGGCGGGAAGCGAAGCGGTGCTTCCGGCTTACATGATCGGCATGGTGCTGGCGGGAACGGTAGGCAAAGACCACTCGCTCATCCGCCGCCTGCGCACACTGACCTTCGGGCTGCTCACGCCGTTCTACTTCATCCGCGCCGGCTCGTTTGTCTCCGTGCCGGCGCTCGTCGCCGCTCCCGCCGCCATGCTTATCCTGTTCCTGGCAAAGTCGCTCACCAAGGCGGCCGCCGTGTATCCCGCGGTCCGGGCGCATCGATACGATGGCTCTTCCGGCGCCTACTATACGCTGATGATGTCGACCGGCCTCACCTTCGGCACCATCTCGGCGCTCTTTGGGTACAATCACCACATCATCGACCAGGCGCAGTACTCTTACATCGTGGGCACAGTCATCGCGAGCGCCGTGATTCCAACCATGATTGCAAACTCGTTCTTCCTGCCCCGGCATCTTCTTCCCCACTCGCTGACAAGGAGAGAACCGGAACAGGCAGTTTAGCGGCAGGCAGCCGCGGAAGAGGCATAGGTTATCGCCATGGGAAGCACAATCTTTGTCGGATTTCAAAGGATACTGGTTGCATTCGATGCGTCTCCACACGCGGAGCACGCTATGGATGTCGCCCTGTCGATGGCCGGAGATATGAAGGCCAAAGTGTTTGTCCTTTCCGTGATCCGTCCTCCGGAACCCGCCGAGAGCGCGGAGTTCAACGCCGTCCTCGAAGACTCGCGCGAGCGCTATGAGCGCAGCTTCGCGCCCATCCGCGAGCGCGCGCGGCAAAAGGAGATCGATCTCGAAACCGAGATTGTCGTGGGCCATCCGGCGGAGCAGATCATCCACAATGCGGATACTATCCAGGCCAGTCTGATTGTGATGGGCAAGCGCAGCCACACGATTCTTCATCGCTGGATGCTGGGCTCGAACTCGGAGCGCGTTCTCAAGTACGCGCATTGTCCGGTGATGATCGTGCATTGATCCGGGTTTCGAGTTACGCGGAGGAGTGATGTCGGAAACGGGAGCAAAGTCCGCGGAGACACGGCGCCCTGGGGAACTCAACGCTGCCCAGCAGCGGCGCCTGCTTGTCACCTGCAAATACATCGACAGCCTGCTCTGCGACATCGAACACGCTCTCCATTCCGCGGCGTCGGAGTCGCCGTTTCCCCGTTACGTCGTGGATATCACTCCCGCGCAGACTCAAGCGATAGAAGACCACATTCGCGGAATCCGCTCTCAACTGCTGCGGACTCTGGCCTGGCAGCACATGAAGCCGGAACCGCCGGAGATTCCGGTAACACGATCGATCACGACCGACCTCGCATTTGTCGACATCGCGATCGAGGAACTCAAACCCCGCCATTTGCGCGGCTCCGGAGCCGTTCCCCAGGATGCGGTAGACGAACTCAACGGAGTGATTCACGAACTGCGCTCGCTGATCAAAAGCATGGACAGTTATGTGCGCCATGAATTGGACGCAAATCCTGAATCGAAGGCCAAGCCGCAGATAGCCGATCACACCGCGAGCAACTCGGTGTAGACAGCCATGCCCACCACCGCGTCGGCGCCCAGCGCGTCGAGCGCATCCACCTCCTGCTGGCTGCGGATGCCGCCGGCCACAATGAGCTGCCGCTGAGTGAGTTTGCGCAGGCGCGCGGCCGCCTCGATGGGAAAGCCCCGCATCAGTCCCTCGCCGTCAACGTGCGTGTAGAGGAATGCGGCTACGTTGGCCTCGAGTTGCGGAATCGCTTCGTCGGGAGTTAGCTCGACCCGCGCCTTCCAGCCCTTCACGGCGATGCGTCCATTCTTGGTATCGATGCCGGCCACCACGCGCTCCGCCCCTATGCTGGCAGCTAACTCAGCGGCAAACTCGACATTGACGGCGCCTTGCCCGGATTCGTTTTGCGCGAATAGCGCCGAGCCGATGATGACGCGCTTCGCGCCCGCGTCGAGCACCTGGCGCGCGCGTTCGATGGAGTGGATTCCGCCGCCCGCCTGGACTGGCAGCCGCTTGGCAATCTGAGCTACAAGCGCGGAGTTATCGCCCTGGCGCATCGCGGCGTCGAGATCGATCAGTTGCACCAATGGAAAGCGGAAGAATTTTTCGATCCAGTACTCGAAGTCATCAAAGGCCAGGCAGAGTTTTTCGCCCTGCACAAGCTGAACGATGCGCCCACCCAGCAGATCGATGGAAGGAATCAGCATGGAAGCCTCACGGAGACGCCGGCTTTGGCTAGCTCTTCTTTGAGCGAACGCGCGCTCGATACGCCAAAGTGAAAGATGCTTGCGGCCAGCGCCGCATCGGCCTTGCCGCGCCCGAAGACATCGACAAAATGACCCACCGTTCCAGCGCCGCCGGAGGCGATCACCGGAATGCTAACTGCCTCGCTGACCGCGGCGGTCAGCTCGCAATCGAAGCCGGTGCGCATTCCATCGCAATCCATTGACGTGAGAAGAATCTCGCCCGCGCCGCGTTGTTCGGCCTCGCGCGCCCATTCGACCACGCGACGGCCGGCAGGCTTGCGCCCGCCCTGCACAAATACCTGCGCATCGCACACCGGATCGGCGGCCTCCGGGTCGCGCCGCGCATCGATGGCCACAACGACGGCCTGCGCGCCAAAGCTGCGGCCGATGGCGTCGATCAACGTTGGCCGGGCCAGCGCGGCGGAGTTCACGCTCACCTTGTCCGCGCCGGCCTCGAAGACCTGTGCCGCATCCTTGGCCGAGCGAATGCCGCCGCCAACGCAGAAGGGAACGAACAACTCGCGCGCCGTGCGGCGCACGGTGTCGAGCAGCGTCTGACGGCCCTCGTGCGTTGCGGTAATGTCGAGCAGAACGATCTCATCCGCGCCTTCGCGCGCATGGCGCGCGGCCTGCGTAGCCGGATCGCCCGCGTCGATGAGGTCGACGAACTGCACGCCCTTGACGACGCGTCCGCCGTGCACATCGAGGCACGCGATGATGCGTTTGGTGATCATGGTTTCCTCTTAGGCACATGCTGCGCGATGAGGCTTTCAAGTTCTACACGTTGCTCGGGCGAGAGAACGCGAATTGGAATTCCGAGAAAAAGAATCTCCGAAATATAGAGGAGAATGATTTTCTTGTTTCGAGCGATTGCGCAAATGCCCTCCCAATAATACTTAGCTTCACCAATTCCGGGTCGAGTCGAATGGATGCATTCGTCATCAATATCGAGAGAGTAGCCCGGGCCTCCTTTCGAAGGAGGGAACATTCCTCTAAAACCCTTGCGAATCCTGTAATTGCGCACAATCGGCAAAAGAACGGCAATGCCCACCAACGCCGTAACGGGCATGGCAAGGCCATCGACGACGTCAGTTTGCCCATTTGAATTGGCATAGATTAGGTATCCCAATGCAAGAACTGCGATGGTCGGGATAACGAAATCGTTAATGAAGAATTGGATGCGTCTCCCGGTCTTTTGGCGCGAATGGAGTTGAATCGCAGCCTTCCAATCCGCGAGGGTCAATGCGTAGTTGAGCTTCAACTTACACCCTCCAAGAAGTTACTAAGAATCTTTAACCCGGTAGCGCCGGATTTCTCCGGATGAAACTGCACGCCCATCACGTTGCCGCGCTCGACGGCGGCGGCGAATGGCTCAATGTAGTCCGTGACGGCCGCTGTGTCGGCAGTCACTGGAGCCTTGTAGGAGTGCGTGAAGTAGACGTATTCGCCCGGCTCGACGCCAGCTAGCAAGCGAGAGCCGGGGCGCACTTCGAGCGAGTTCCAGCCCACGTGCGGAACTTTTTCGGTGCTCTCGGGGAAGCGCGCACACGATTCGGGGAAGTGTGCTAACCCCAGCTGCGAGGGCGCTTCGCTCGAACCCGCATAGAGCCACTGCATGCCGACACAGATGCCGAGGAAGGGCACGCCGCGCACGATGGCCGCGCGAATCGCCGCGGTGAGGCCCGTTGCGTCTAGCCTCTCGGTGGCTGCGAAATGGCCCACGCCGGGCAGCACGAGACGCTCCGCTGCCTCAATGGGCGCAAGGTCGCCGTCCGTCACCTGCGGCTCAGCGCCCAGGTGGCGCAGCGCCTTGAGCACCGAGGTCAGGTTGCCGGCTTTGTAATCGATCACGGTTACGCGCATTCATTCGTCTCCACATTCGTGCATGGCCGATCTCACATTCCCCCAGGGGCTAAAGCCCAAACACTTCTATGGGCCATCTTGCGGCACGACTGAAGTCGTGCCCTTTCAAAACTCGGACGAGTGCGCCAAAGCGCCGGCGGATTCAGAGGTTCATCAGAGCAGCCCTTTCGTGCTGGGCAGCATTTCGCCCAATTGCTTGTCGCGGGAGCAGGCTACGCGCAAGGCGCGAGCAAAGGCTTTGAAGATGGCCTCGATCTTGTGGTGGCTGGAGCGGCCGTACATGGTCTTCACGTGAACATTGGCGCGCGCGCCGCGCGCGAAGCCTTCAAAGAAGTCAGTAACCAGTTCGGATTGCAGATCGCCCACCAGGCGCGCGCGCACCTTGGTTTCGACGGCGAAGGCCGCGCGGCCGCTGAGGTCCACGGCGGCAACGGCTAGGGTCTCGTCCATGGGCATCAAGAAATATCCGGCGCGCAGAATGCCGCGCTTCGAGCCAAGCGCTCGGTCGAAGGCTTCGCCCAACGCGATGCCCACGTCTTCGACCGTGTGGTGCTGGTCCACATCGAGGTCGCCGTGGCACTTGAGTTCCAGATCGAAAGCGCCGTGGCGTGTGAACAGCTCCAGCATGTGATCGAAGAAGCGAATGCCGGTGGAGATTTTGTACTGGCCGCGGCCTTCGATGGAGAGCTGAACTGCGATGCACGTCTCAGCGGTATTGCGCTCAACGATGGCCGTGCGCGCGGTAACAGTGGATTCCCAGGTCCCAGAATCGAGACCTGGGGCACCCGGGAGGTTCAACTTGACGGCGGATTCAACGTTCTTTCCGGTTTTCATTGCGCTTGTCCTTCGATCTTCAGAGCGGTCAGCGTTTCGTTCAGCGCCACAGCGGCTTTCTGCATCTGCTCCCGCGTTCCAATGGTGATGCGCACACGCCCATCGCAGCCCGGATCGCTGGAGCGGTCGCGCACCAGCACGCCCGCCGCGCGCATGAGCCGCACAAACTCCGCGTGCTCAGCGCCGATCTCGACGAGAACGAAGTTGGCCCGGCTGGGCCAGCGGCGGACTCCGGCCGCATCGAGCGCGGCCTCGAACTCGGCGCGCGCAGCGAGTACTTCGCCCACATACCAGTCGAGATAACTAGAGTCTTCGAGCGCGAGCGGCAGGCAGGCCAGCGCCAGCGAGTTCACGCTGTAGGGCGAGAGAACGCGGCGCACCCAGCGCATCAATTCCAGGGGCCCGGCCAGCAAGCCGAGACGCAAACCGGCAAGGCCGTAAGCCTTCGAGAAGGTGCGAGCGACCACAAGATTAGGCAGGACGCCAACCAGGTCCATCACCGTCCCGCCGTGGAAATGAAAGTACGCTTCATCCACGAGCAGAACCGCTTGCGGCGCGCGGCTTGCAATCTCGATGAGTTGCGCGCGCGTGGCGGCGCTGCCTGAAGGGCTGTTGGGATTGGCGATGGCGACGATCTTGGTCCGCGGCGTGATGGCGGCGAGCAGTCGCTCGAAGGGAAACTGCAAATCGTCCGCGGCCTGCACCGCAACCACGCGCGCATCTGTCGCCGATGCGTAGATCTCATACATCGTATAAGTCGGGACGGGCAACAGTAACTCATCGCCGTCTTCAAGGAAGGCCTCGAAGAGCACGTGGATGACTTCATCCACGCCGTTGGTGAGAGCGACCTGCGCGGGAGCAAGACCGAGGTGCGCGGCAACGACCGCCTCCACCGGCTCGCGCTCGGGATAGCGCGTAAGAGAGTCGGCGGAGATGCGGCCGAGCGCCTCGCGCACCTTGGGCGAGCAGGCCAGCGTATTCTCATTGAAGTCCAGCCGCAGCGCATCGCGGCAGCCGAGCGGAGGGTGATACTCCTTCATCGCTTGCACGCGGGCGCGCGGGGTTGGTTGCGGCGGCGAAGAGCGTGCCTCAGGGGCTAAAGCCCCGCAATCGTCTTGGAGCGTTTGCGGCATCCTTCGACTGGGCTCAGGGCGGGCTTTTGAAGTCGTGCCCTGACACGCAACGATAGATTCCTTAGTCACGGGGCTTCTCCTTCCGCAGGCGCGTGCGAATAGCCTCGGCGTGGCCGGTGAGGCCTTCGGCATCGGCCAGCAGTGCGGCTCGCGGCCCCAGCGCGCGCATCCCCTCTGCACTGTATTCCTGCACGGTGATGAGCTTGACGAAGTCGTTCACGCTCAAGCCGCCGCGCACGCGCGCCGTGCCTCCCGTGGGCAGCGTGTGATTGGGTCCGGAGATGTAATCGCCCATGGGCTGCGCGGACCAGCGGCCCACAAACACCGAGCCCGCGTTCTCGATCCATTCGAGATCGCTGGCCGCGTCCACGGTGAGGTGCTCAGGCGCAAGGCGATTGGTAATTGCGTGAGACTCTTCCACGCTGGACGCGACGATTGCGAGGCCGTTGCGATCCAGAGCCTGACGCGCGACGGCATTGTCGCGGCTGCGCAGCCTTGCTTCCGCAATGACCTCTTTGGCCAGATCGGCGCGCGTAGTAATGAAGATGGCCAGCGCCTCGGAATCGTGCTCGGCCTGGGCCACAAGGTCGGAAGCAATATCTGCCGCGCTGCCATCCTCGCTCGTCACAACAATCTCCGTCGGCCCGGCGAGCATATCGATGGCGCAATCGAAGGCTACGAGGCGCTTGGCCGCGGTGACGTAGAGATTGCCCGGACCGACGATCTTCTCAACGCGCTTGATGCTTGCGGTTCCATAGGCCAACGCGGCCACAGCGTGCGCGCCGCCCAGGCGATAGAACTCCGTGATGCCGAGCAGATGGGCGGCGGCGAGGGTTTCCGGCGCGGGCTTGGGCGAGACTGCCGCGATGCGCCCGACGCCCGCGACCTGCGCGGGAATAACCGTCATGAGCAGCGTGGAAGGCAGAGGATGGCGGCCGCTGGGCACGTAACAGCCCACCGAGCCAAGCGGGCGCACAAGCTGGCCGGTGGTGAGGCCGGCAACCGGAGAAGCACTCCGCGAGGCCGGCATTTGCCGCCGGGCAAATCCGCGAATCTGCTCGGCCGCCGTGGACAACGCCTCGCGCAATGCGGGATCGATCGCCTCCCACGCCGCGGCCATCTCGCCCTCGGTCACGCGCAAACTGCCGGCGTCTTCAAGGCCGTCGAATCTGGCGGCATAACGCAGCAGCGCGCGGTCGCCCTGTCTGCGCACATCAGCCACGATGCGCTTGACCGCGGGCAGCACGCTGTCGAGCGCCGCGCCGCCGCGGCGTTCGAGCGCGGAAAGAACTTCCGTTGCCTGCCGCGCGCCGCGTCCTGTGGTTCGGATCAGCTTCATCGTTCGCGTCTCCAGCGTGTCTCCCACCCTTCGCTCAACCACCCACAGACAAGAACCTGTCCGTGGGGACCCTGTCGGCGCGAAGGATGGGGCACCCACATTTCAGTAACGGTGAGAACGTCTCAAAGCACGACCTTGTTCAGCGGGTACTCGACGATCCCGGTCGCCCTGGCCGCTTTCAGCCGTGGAATCACATCGCGGGCCACGCGCTCCTCGACAATCGTGTTGACCGCGACCCACTCCGATTCGCTCAACTGCGAGATAGTGGGTGAGTTCAACGCCGGCAGCACGACGAGAACGGCTTCGAGGTTGGTGCGCCTGACGTTGAGCATCAAGCCCACCTGCGATTGCGCATCGATGGCGCCGCGCAGCATGAGGGCGATCTGGTCGATCTTCTTTCGCTTCCATTCGTCGGCGAGCGCGGCTTTGCCGGCGATCAGATGGGTCTCGCTCTCCATTACCGTGTCGATGATCTTGAGGTGGTTGGCCTTGAGCGAACTGCCGGTCTCAGTAACTTCGACGATGGCGTCGGCCAGCATGGGCGGTTTGACTTCCGTAGCGCCCCAACTGAATTCGACCTTGACGTTGACGTTCTTGGCGGCGAAGTAGCGCTTGGTCACCTCGACAAGTTCGGTGGCGATGGTCTTGCCCTCCAGGTCTTCGGCCTTTTCGAAACCGCTGCCCTCGGGCACGGCCAGCACCCAGCGCACCTTGCGCCGGCTTTGCTTGGCATAGGTGAGCGTCGTGACGCTGGTTACCTCCAGGCCGCTTTCGACCACCCAGTCGATGCCGGTGAGTCCCGCGTCGAGCGCGCCGTGATCCACGTAGCGCGCCATCTCCTGGGCGCGAATCAACATGCACTCGATCTCGGGGTCGTCGATCGATGGGAAGTAGGAACGGCCGTCGGCGTAAATATTCCAACCCGCCCGCTTGAAGAGAGCGATGGTCGCATCCTGCAAACTGCCCTTGGGGATGCCGAGTCTCAGCTTGTTATCCACGGATTTCCTCTTTCTTGTTGCCGGCTTCCGGGTTGGCTGCGCCGGCGAACAGCGGTTTGGTGAAGCAACTTACCGTGCCTTCGTGGCAGACCAGGCCATCGCCCTCCACCTCGACGCGAAACAGCAGCGTGTCGTTGTCGCAGTCGCTGGAGGCGGAGACGACGCGCAGCCGGTTGCCGCTGGTCTCGCCCTTCATCCACAGCTTCTGGCGGGTGCGGCTCCAGAAGGTTACGTAACCGCTCTCCAGCGTCTTGGCATAGCTGGCGGGGTTGAGAAAACCCAGCATCAGCACCTCGCCCGTGCGCGCATCCTGGACGATGCCGGCGACGAGGCCGTCCATTTTGTCGAAGTCGATCGTTGTTGTTTTATCGCTCATTTTTCCTTTTTCAGGTTCTGGTTTGGATTCGTGCCGGGGCGTGAAAAAGCCCGCCAGCGTAAGTCGCCGGCGGGCTTCAAGTCTTTCGATCTCTCTGGCCGTTTACTTCAGGCCATGGCAGTCCGCCGGCATGGAGGTTCCATGATGATGGTGATGACCGTGATGGCGGTAGCCCTGCATCTGTTTGAAACATTAAGGGAAAACCCCATGGTCTGTCAAATGTTTTGCTTGCCGGCGGCCGGGGCGAAGCGGAGAATGGAGCCGTGCGAGCAGGGGCGCGATGGGCGGTCGGAGCGGTTGCGATTCTATTCGTGTGCCTGGCGGGGATGGCGCAGAACCAGGATAGGGATTCACGCGGCCTGCCCAAGACATCGGCGACGGCCCCGGCGCCGGAGGCGCGCGTCGACATCAATCACGCCGGCGTGGATGAGCTGCTGAAGGTCCCTGGAATGACCCGCAGTTGGGCCGCGCGGATCGTTCGGTTCCGGCCTTACCGCACCAAGCAGGACCTGTTGGAACACGGCGTGGTCAGCGGCGAGGTCTACGACCGTATCAAGGATTATGTGATTGCGCACCGGGAAAAGCAGTAGAACACGCTTCAAACCTCGGGCTGCTCACTCGCGCTCACGTCCCCGCGCTTCAGCAGTCTGCTCAGGATCACGTAGAGCACGGGAATGAAGAACAGGTTGAGCACCGTCGAGAGCAACATGCCGCCCACGATGGTGGTTCCCACGGAGCGCCGTCCCAGCGCGCCCGCGCCGGTGGCGAAGACCAGGGGGAGAATGCCCAGGATGAAGGCAAACGAAGTCATCAGAATGGGCCGCAGCCGCAGCGCCCCGGCCTCGGCGGCCGCATCGGCAATGGACCGTCCCTTGCGGCGGAGCTGCTCTGCAAACTCGACGATCAGGATCGAGTTCTTGGCCGAGAGGCCGATCAGCATCACCAGGCCGATCTGGCAATAGACGTCGTTGGATAGCCCTCGCGCCGCCACCAGGCCGAGCGCGCCCAGCACCGCCATGGGCACGGCCAGCAGGATGATGAAGGGCAGCGCAAAGCTCTCATATTGCGCCGAGAGGGTGAGATAGACGACCAGGATGCCCAGGCCGAAGATGATGAGCGCCTTGCCGCTGGATTCGATCTCGTCCAGGGTGAGGCCGGTCCACTGGTAGCCCATGCCCGGCATCTTGTTCTGAATGAAGAGGTCTTCCATGGCCGCCAGCCCCTGTCCAGAGCTGTAGCCGGGCGCGGGGGAGCCGTCGATCTCCACGGCGCGGAAGAGGTTGTAGTGGGTAATGACAGGCGGGCCGGAGCTTTCCGCCACGGTAACCAGGTTATCCAACGGAACCATCTGGCCGGAGTCCGAGCGCACATAGTAGTTGTGCAGATCTCTTGCCGTCATGCGGAAGGGCTGGTCGGCCTGCACAAAGACGCGATAGGTGCGGTTGTTGTAGTCGAAATCGTTGATGTACTCCGAACCCATGAAGACGCCGAGCGTGTTGGTGATCTGCGAGAGCGGAATGTTCAGGACCTTGGCCTTCTCGCGATCAATGGTCACCAGCACCTGCGGGTCGTTGGCGGAGAAGGTGGTGATGAGGCCGGTCAGGTCCTTGCGCGCGCGGCTTGCGCCCACGATCTGGTGGGCCACGCGATCCAGGTCGCTGAGGGTGTTGGTTCCCTGGTCCTGAAGCATGAACTGAAATCCGCCGTAGCTGCCCACGCCGGATACCGCCGGGGGCTCGAAGATGGCCACTAGGCCGCCATTGGGAGCAAACATCAGGCTCATCAGCTTGGGCGAGAGGTCGGCCACGATATCCGCGGTGGAGTGGCCTTTGCCGCGCCGCTGATCGGAGGGTCTGGTTGAAATAAACATCATCCCCTCATTGGAGGCGGGTCCGGAAAAGCTGAAGCCCATCACGGCGAATGCTCCGGCAATGTCGGGATTCTGGGCGATGATTCCGCCCGCGCGATCCGCCAATGCCGTGGTATAGGCCAGCGAGGAGCCCGGCGGCGCCTGCACCACCACCATGAGGAAGCTCTGATCCTCCTGGGGAATGAACCCGGTGGGGACGTGCAGGTAGGCCCACACCGTGGCGCCCAGCCCGGCAAAGAAGAGCATCAGCAGCAAGTAGCGCAGCTTCAGAGCGAGATGAATCGATTTGGCGTAGGTGGCGCCTAGCCAGGCGATCTGGCGGTCGGTGGAGTGAATGAAGGCGGCAAAGGCGCGCGATATGGGGCCAATGCGGAGAAAGTCCAACTGCCTGGGGCGAGCCTCTTCGCCGCGCAGGAACATGGCCGAGAGCGCCGGCGAAAGCGTGAGCGCGTTGAAGGCCGAGATGGCGATGGCAAAGGCGATAGTCAGCGAGAACTGCCGGTAGAGAATGCCGGTGGTGCCGGGAAAGAACGAGACCGGCACAAAGACCGCGATCAGCACCAGCGATGTGGCGATGACCGCACTGGTCACCTCGCCCATGGCCCGCGATGTGGCTTCGCGGGGCTTGGAGTGCTCCATGGCGATGTGCCGCTGCACATTTTCGATGACCACAATGGCATCGTCCACCACCAGTCCCGTGGCCAGCGTGATGCCGAAGAGCGTGAGCGAGTTGATGGAGAAGCCGAAGAGCTTGATAAAGGCGAAGGTTCCGATGAGCGAAACCGGAATGGTGACCGAGGGAATGATGGTGGCGCGCCAGTCCAGCAGAAAGAGGAAGATGACCGTGATGACGATGAAGATGGCCTCAGCGAGGGTGACCAGCACCTCGCGGATCGAATCGCCGACCACCGTGGTGGCGTCGAAGGCGATGGCGTATTTGAGCCCAGGCGGAAAGCTCTTCGACAGCTCAGCGAGCGCCGCTGTGGCCCTCCTGTCCACATCCAGGGCGTTGGCGTTCGAGAGCTGCTCGACGCCGATGCCCATTGCATCTTTTCCGGCGAACTTCAGCGTCGAGCTGTAATCCTCGGCGCCCACTACCGAGTGGCCCACGTCCTTCAGCAGCACCACGCCGTTGGCGGAGTTCTTGACGATAATGTTGTCAAACTCGGCGGGACTGGTAAGCCGGCCCACCACCCGGACCGGAATCTGAAAGGCTTGCTTCTCATCCGATGGCGGCTGGCCAAGCTGCCCCGCGGGAATCTCGACGTTCTGCTCGACGAGGGCGTTGACCACATCGGTGGCCGTCAGTCCGCGGGCGGCTAGGCGCGCCGGGTCGAGCCACACGCGCATGGCGTACTTGCGCTCGCCGAAGATAAGAACGTCGCCCACGCCGGGAACGCGCTTGAGAGCATCCTTCACATAGACATCGAGATAGTTGGAGATGAACTCGGGCGAGTAGCGTCCGTCCACTGTATAGAAGCCGGCGCCGAAGACGAAGTTGAAGTTGGACTTGGTGATGCTGATGCCGGTCGCGTTCACCGCCGCGGGCAACCGTCCCGTCACGCTGGCCACGCGATTCTGCACGTCCACGGCCGCTATATCGAGGTCGTAGCCCGTATTGAAGGTCACGGTGATGGAGCTGGTTCCGCTGTTGGTGCTGGAAGAACTGATGTAGCGCATCCCCTCGACGCCGTTGATGGCCTCTTCCAGCGGGATGGTGACGGCCTTTTCGACCGTGTCGGCGTTGGCGCCCACGTAATTGCAGTCCACCTCAACCTGTGGCGGCGCGAGGGTGGGATACATGGCCACCGGCAGGTTGGGAATGCACACCGCCCCGGCCAGAATGATCATCAGCGCGCACACCGTCGCAAAGACCGGTCTATGAATAAAGAAATCTACAAACACTGGTTGCCTTCCTTATTGCTTGCAATGAGCGCGAAGGGAAACCGCGCAGTGTCCGCCTCCGGCTCGCTGCCGGAGGCACATTCCGGCTGGTATCTACGCGCCCGGCAGCGGCATCACCGGCATGCCGTTCACCAGAAACTGGGTGCTGGAAACGATCACCCGGTCGCCCACATTCAGCCCCGAGGAGATGGAATAGCTGTTGCCCACCGTATCGCCCAGCGTGACCGGCGTCTGGATGGCAAACGTGCCCCCGTTCTGCTGCCGGGCCACAAACACGAAGCTCTGCCCGCCCTGGCGCGCGACCGCCAGCACCGGAATCACCGCCATGGGCTTGATGCTCCACACGACCCGCGCCTTCACCATTTGGGCAGTTCGCAGAATCTCCGGCGTGGCATGGACCGGGGCCTTTACCAGAATCCCCTGCAGCGTGCTATCCACCTGGGCCGACAGAAAATCGATCGCCGTCTTCTCCAGCAGCTTGCCGCCGGTGTCCATCAGGTCCACTTCCAGCCCTTGCCGCACCTGGCCGGCGCGCTCCGTGGGAACGTAGATATACGCTTCGAGGTCCTTGTTCTCATCCACCGTGGTCAGCACCGTGGGCGGTGAATTGACAGGCGAAGCAAAGTCGCCTATGTGCACTGGAATGTCGCCCACCACGCCGTCGAACGGCGCCCGGATGCTGTAATAGGCCAGCAGTTCCTCCTGGGTCTTGCGCAGTTGCACCGCCGACTCATAATCCGCCTTGGCGTTCTCGTAAGCCTGGCGCTCCTGGTCGTAGACGTCGCGGCTGGTGACGCCCGCCTCGAACAGCTTGCGCTGCCGCTCCACCTCCACCGCGTTGTAGTCGTAGAGCGCCTTCTTCTGCCGTTCCGTGGCGCGAGCCGAATCCACCGTAGCCTGTTGCTGCCGCGGATCGATCTCCATCAACAGCTGGCCCGCTTTTACCCGGTCGCCGGAGCGGACGAGGATCTGCGTCAGCAATCCGCTCACCTGCGGCAGCAGCGTGGCCGAGCGGCGCGACTTGATGGTGGCCACGTACTCGCTGCTCTGCGGTACTGGCGCCAGCGTCACCGCCGCCGTCTGCACGGGCATTCCCTGCATCCCCGCCCCCGCTGCTGCCGCGGGCTTCTGCCTGCAGCCGCCGGCCGCCAGCCCCATCAGAACAAGACAACCTATCCCCAGAATGCGTTTCAACGCGCTGATTCTCACTCGATCGTTCCTCTGTCCAGGTTTGTTCAGTTCGGGACTCGTTCAGTTCTAAGTTTGTTCAGCCTGGAACTTTGAGCCCATTATCTCCGGTTTGGGCCGGAATCATGGCCATGCCAGGTTGCGAAACGGCTCCGCCTGCCGCAACTCCCGCTATCTCGCCGCAGATCCCGCTTAGGTGGAGAGTCCCGGCCCGAGAACGATACGCAAGCCGACGGAGAATCGTTTCAACCAAGCCATTTGTAATATGACGCCTGGAGCCGGTCCGTTGACGCAAAAAAATCGGCCCCATGCGCCGCCGAGGCCGTGGTTCCATCCGCAGGGCGGTTCACTTTCCTGGCCACCCGTCTGCTGGGCTAAGGCGCTTCCAGGAATGGTGTACCTTGAAACCAATCCCCTTGAGTTAACGCGAACATAGGGAGACAATCCGGCAAGGTTGCCGGCGGTGGCGGTCAACGCGGTGTTGGTGTCAGCCGATACTTTCGTCGAGATCGAGTCGTGGACTAAGGAATAGTTGGACTGGCTGCGTCGCTATCTGCGGTTGGTCCACGGCATGCCTTCGCACGACATCTTCGGACGCCTGTTCGGACTGGTCGATTGCAGCCAGTTCGAGGCTGCTTTCCGGCGCTGGGTGAACGGGGTTATCCCCGCGCTGGGCGCGGATGTGGCGGCCAAAGTCCGGAGTATAAGAAATCTGGGTGTTCAGGTCTCGCCTTCGAGACCTGGAGCGTTCATTCTTGTGAGAGAGGATTGAGATTTGGGCCACACGCCAACCCCGTCAGTTCGTATCCCTGGGTCCAGCTCCGAAGCCAACGCCACAGCCGCCCGCGGCTTGACGAGGGAGCGGGTGCGCGTCTGGGCGCTGGAGGCGGGATTTGCGGAGGCCGGGCTAGTGGCGTTTCCCCACGCTAACGAGGCCAGGGACGCGGCGCGCTTTGAGGAGTGGGTGAGGGCGGGGCGCGCCGGAACGATGAAGTACCTGGTCCGGCGCGGCGAGGACGAGCAGCTGGTTCGGTCGCGGGTGGAGATTCCGTTCCCATGGGCGCGCTCGGCTGTGGTTTGCTTTGCCGGCTACAACAGCGCGCATCCGCGTTCGACGGAGCCGGCCGCGGAGGGCGTGGGATGGATCGCCAGGTATGCCTGGTCGAGCCGACCGGAAAAGGGAAATGAGGGTGGGGCTGGAGCGCGGCGGCCGAGCGATTATCACCAGGTGCTCAAGAAGCGGCTGAGGGCGCTCGAAGCGAGGATTCGAGAGGAGCGCCTGGGCGCGGGTTTGGCAGGGTTTGAGGCGCGGGGCTACGTGGATACCGGGCCCCTTATGGAGCGGGCGCTGGCCACGGCGGCCGGGTTGGGCTGGACGGGGAAGAATACCTGCCTGATCCATCTCCGGCTGGGGTCGTTCGGGTTCCTGGCGGTGCTCCTGACTTCGCTGGAGGTGGACGCGGAAGTACCTCCGCTGACCGTTCCCGACCGCTGCGGAAGCTGCCGCCGCTGCCTGGACGCCTGTCCCACCGGTGCGCTGATCGCTCCCTACCAGATGGATGCGGCGCGCTGCATCTCCTACCTGACCATCGAGCACCGCGGGCCAATTGCGGCGGAGTTGATGGCGGGAATGGGGCGGCAGGTCTTCGGCTGCGACATCTGCCAGGACGTGTGCCCGTGGAATTCACCGCGGCGAGCGCCAATCAGCTTCGACACGGAGCTGGAGGCACGGGCGGAGCTGGTGAATCCGGTACTGGAGTGGCTGGCGGGGCTCGACGAAGCCGAGTTCGAGCTGCGGTTCAATGGTTCGCCGGTGCGGCGGGTGGGGTTCGCGGGGCTCAGGCGGAATGTAGCCATCGGCATGGGAAACAGCGGGTTGGGGCGGTTTGCGCCCTGGCTGGAAAAGTGGGCCGAGGCCGCGGACGAAGGGCTAAGAACGGCGGCGCGGTGGGCGCTCGGAAAGCTCGGCGGATCGAAGCATTGAGCTGCGAGAAGCAGGAAGGCGCGGGCTGCGTGCGGTTTGCGGTCCAGCGGCAGCGGGGCCGGAGAGACTATCCTTGAAGAAACAACCATCTGGCGGCAGCGCGGCAGTCGAGCGTGTTCGCGCATAACAATCACTAAGATTCATTCGCTTGAGGCAAGGAGCGGCACGTGGCTCAGATTTCAGATCCCAACGCGAACGGCGAAACAGCGATCGAGGTTGCCGGCACGAGCGATGGGCTTGAACCGGCTGCAAAGCCGAAGTGGTATCGCTGGCGCCAGGACGGCAAGGCGCTGATCGCCTACCTCATGGACAGCGAGGTCCATACCTTCGCCTTCAGCGTGGCGGCCAACGCGATTCTCTCCTTCATTCCCTTCATTGTGCTGCTCTACACGCTGGCTAAGCCGGTCTTCCACTCGCAGATGATGGTGGACATAGTCACGGATATGGTGCGCTACTTCCTGCCCTCGAACCAGGATTTTGTTGCGACGAACCTGAAGGATGTGGCTCTCGCGGCCTCGCGGCACGGTGTGCAGGCTTTTTCGCTGATTATGATTCTGGTGGCCTGCACGGGCATCTTTCTGCCCCTGGAGGTGGCGCTGAACCAGGCCTGGGGCGTGACCAAGAGCCGCAATTATCTCCATAATCAAGCCATCGCATTCGGACTGGCGATCCTGATGGTGGTGCTGGGATTGGGCAGTATGTTGGTGAACGCAGCCGCGCGCGATCTGCTGACTTTGATCCTTGTTCACAACACGAATATCAAGTTCATCGATTTTGTTCTGCACATTACTTTTCAGGGGACAAGTTTTCTCTTGCTGGCCGCAACCACCGGCGTGGCCTCGATCGTCTTCTTCTTTGCGATTTACTGGCTACTGCCCAATCGCAAGGTTCCCTGGCGGCATGTGCTGAGCACCTCGATCTACACCGGAGTCATCTGGCTGGTGGCGAAATATATCTTCGAGGCATTGCTCCCGCACATGCATCTGGAGGATCTCTACGGCCGGTTCTATGTCTCGGTAGGCCTCTTGTTCTGGGCCTATGTCTCGGGGTTGATTCTCTTTGCCGGAGCGCAGTTCAGCGTGGCGCGACTGCAGCAGAACCAGAGTTGACGCCACCTGTTCAATCCGGTGAAAGGTATAGTGGGCCGGCGCGATTCGACTCATTTCCCATTGGTCTGTTGGAAGGCTGGATTGGTGGCAAGGCCGGTGAGTTCGGACTTGACGGCAGGAGGCGTATCGGGCGAGGCGAGCATGTATTCGATGTAATCGGCGGCGAGAGGATCGGTGCGCTGGAAGGACCCCAAGGCCCATCCTGCGGCTCCGTAAGTGACAGCCCGCGCGATCGAGGGGGTCCACTCCGTGGGGTGGTTCGGCGTCTTGATCAGCTTTTCGAAGGCCTCCCAGTAGGAGCGCCAAGCGAGGGTGCTCGCAATCTTCTGGACGGGCGCGAACTCACCGGTCGTCATAAACACTCCCCATAGGATGTCGAGGCGGGTAGCGTTTTCACCATCAGCGCTCATTTCATCGGGGTCAGGCAGAGTAGGAAGGCGCGCGAACATCTGGCGATCCCCCTCGCTCATGGCTTTGAGAGCAGGTTCGATGTCGCAACCGGCAAAGCGCAGAGCAATGAGCCCAAAGTCGCGTGTGAACCCGGATTGGCCCGAGACGCGCACCATGAAGTCCTTTGCGGCAACGGGGTCAGCCTTGAGCGCGGAGCCGATGGAGGCGGCGGTGCTCTCGGGAGTTCCACGGTTTTGCCGAGCCTTGGCGTCGGCGGCGAAGAATTGCAACGCAGGAAAAAGGCGAGCCGGGTCTGGATGGCGGTAGTAGGTCATGAGGAAGCCATTCAATCCCTCTTCGTCTTTGAAGGAGCGCTTGCTGCCTGTTTCGAAGGATTCGATCTGAATTGTGGCGGGCTTGAGAGTCTTGTGTCCCGAGGGCGTTTCAAGCTCGGCTTCCACTGTCGCTGAGCCGTCAACGGCGTCGGCCGGGACGCACCAGTTATCGGGTGAGACACCCAGGGAGGCCATAGTCAAGGGCGGAACCTTGAGGCCCCCAACTGTTGCCAACGCCATCACAAAGTCTCCGCCCTCCGGCTTGATCTGCTTGGTCTGGGCCAGCGGCGCCAGCACATGGTCCTGGGTCTGGCCGGCGAACCCGACACGGAAGGACAGCTTCGTCTTTTCGAGGTACTGGTCGCGATTGTCGCCCGTGGCGACGACTCCAACCCGGATGCACTGACCGGGATTGAGCAGCGTGACGTTCTCCGGAGCGTTGACCAGCTTGAGCGTATGCGGCCATTGAACGAGCACCACCGATTCGTTCACAAGAAAGAGAAACGTCTCGTTTTTGTGCGGCAGGGACTTCAACACTTCGGCATCATTCTGGGCCGGCAGCGGGGACACGATCGCAGCAAGCGCGATGAATCCGGCGGCAAAGCTCCGCAACATTCGCGCAGAGAGCAAAAACTGAGCTGATTGCATGATGAAAGCAGTAGACATCAATCCAAAGCCAAAGGCAAGCGGCTCCGGATTGGGCTCTCCCTCAATGCATCCCCGGCGGCGGGGCGGCGGGCTGTTTCGGCTTCTTGAAGAGCCATGCTGAAGCGGCGCAGACGACGGCCAGCACGGCGGTCCAGCGGAAGACATCGACGTAGGCCATCAAAGCGGATTGCTGCTCCATGAGGCCGTAGATCAGGCCCAAGGAGCCGGGGCGCGCCTGGGCGGGGCCGAGGCGGTGGCCGAGGTAGGCGGCGATGAGCGCCGATTTCTGCTGGAACACCACGGTGGATGGGGTAATGTGCGCGCCGATTTCGCTCTGGTGGAGGGCAGCGCGGCGGATCAGGGCGGTGGTGGCCATGGAGATGCCGATCGACCCGCCGATGTTGCGCAGCATGTTGGCGAGTCCGGTGGCGTTGCCCATCTCCTTGTTGGGGATGGTGGCCATCATCATGGTGGACATGGGAACAAAGACAAAGCTGAGGGCAAAGCCGGTGAGGGTGATGGGAATCAGCAGCGTGTAGGGGCCGATGTCGAGGTCGACGGTGCCGAAGGTGAGGGCGCAGACGGCAAAGCCGAGGAAGCCGGCGGTGAGCAGCTTGCGGTTGTCGATGCGCGAGCCGAGGAAGCCGATGAGCGGGGAGCCGACAAAGGAGCCGATGCCGCGCGGGCCGACGACCAGGCCGGCGGTGAAGGCGGTGTAGCCGAGAACCTCCTGATAGTAGAGGGGCAGAATGGCGATGGTGATGTAGATGCACATACCCAGCATGGCGATCATAAAGCAGCCGGTGCGGAAGTTGCGGTCTTTGAGGACGTGCAGATCGACCAGGCCCTTGGGATGGGTCCAGGAGTGCCAGATCCAGAGCAGCAGGGAGACGATGAGCGCCGCGACCGTCCAGCGCACCCAGGCGGCACCGAACCAGTCGTCCTCCTGGCCCTTGTCGAGCACGATCTGGAGGCTGCCGGTCCATACCATGAGGAGGCCGAAGCCGATGTTGTCGAAGGCTCCAACCTTGGCGTGCTTGATGTAGGGCGGGTCGTGGACGAAGCGGCTAATCATGATAACGGCGAGGATGCCGACGGGAATGTTGATGTAGAAGGCGTAGCGCCAACTGAAGGTATCGGTGAGCCAGCCGCCCAGGGTGGGTCCTATCACCGGCGCTACCACAATCCCCAGGCCGTAGGCGGCCATGGACATAGAGCGCTTGGAGACGGGAAAGCTCTCCAGAAGAATGGATTGGGACAGGGGCTGCAATGCTCCGCCGCCCGCCCCCTGGACCACGCGGGCCAGCAGGATGACGCCCAACGACGGAGCCGCTCCGCAGAAGAAGGAAGCAATGGTGAAAACGATGACGCAGGTGAGTAGAAAGCGCTTGCGGCCGAAGCGGCGGGCGAACCAGTTGGAGGCAGGCAGGATGACGGCGTTGGCTACCAGGTAGCTGGTGAGCACCCAGGTGGCCTCGGAGTTGGATGCGCTAAGCGACCCCGCGATGTAGGGCAGGGCGACCGAGGCGATGGCGGTGTCCAGCACCTCCATGAAGGTAGGCAGCATGACGGAGAATGTCACCAGCCACGGGTTCACGCCCTGGGTGAGCGGGTAACGGGCATGGGCGGAGTCGGTGGTCATGCGGAAGGGAGCATCTCAAGGGTAAACGATTCGCGGATCGATTCGGCGTAAAGGAGGTCAAAGGGGCACAGGTGGTGGGGTGCTCCCAGGCCACATCCGCAGGTGCGGAAGGGACTTGAAGCACCGTCTGCTGACACCCGGCTGTGCTATTGGATGGACCTGAGCCAGGCGACGATCTGCCACCGTTGCGCCGCTGGCAGGCTCGACCACGAGGGCATCCCATGGCCCAGGTCGCCCTGGCGCAGAAACCACTCGATGTCGCCGTCGCTTGCCGTGCGGATCCGATCGCTGCGCAGCGATGGGCGTTTGTGGCCATCGCCCATCGCATTGGCCTTGTGGCATTGCAGGCAGTGTTCGCGGTAGACAAGCGCTCCAGCGGCAATCGTATCGGAGCTGCCTGCCAGCGGATTGGGGCGCGCGTGGTCCCTTGCTGGGACTTGCTTCCAGCGGGAGCTGGATGCCGCGGCAAGGGAGAGCGCTGAGGCGAAGAGGACAAGAAGAATCGCGGTAGCTCGTTTCATCATTGGGCGCCTCCTTGTGAATCGCCGTGTCCCTGGGCGTTATGGAACCAGCCGCCAACCTGTTCGAATTCAAAGGCCAGGCCTACCCGGTATACGCGCGCTAGGCTTGTGCCAGTGAGACCGAAGCCGGGCGAGAAGCTCAGCCGCACGCCCTTGGGCAGTTGCCAGCCGGCAAGCGGGGCAAGGTAGTGGGAGGTATCGCGCATGGTGAGCGCGAAGGTATCTCCCAGGCCACCGTATGCCTCCACGCCGGCGGTGAACTTCTCCGCGCAGAAGGCGCAACTCCGGCCGCTGGCCGCGCTGCGCAGGGGACGGGTCGCCCCCACCGCATAGCCGAACTCCCACGGGTCATGGCCGAGATCCTTTTCAGTGATGAAGTTCTCTGCGATATTCCAGTCCCTCACGTTGGAAGAGAGGATGAGCTTGAGTTCGGCTTCGTGCTGATGCTCGCGGCTGAGTTCGCCATTAGGGCCTGCTAGGTCTGCCTGGCCGTCATGGCCCACGACCTCAAGGATGGTCTTGTCGGCGCCCGAGGTGTTCTCGTATTCGACGTAGAAGACAGGATTGACAGCATGATCCCGCATCAGCGGCCGGAGGCGGTTCTCGATGCGGAAGCCGGTAAACACGGTCGAGTCCT
>Ga0326728_10003659_pt1 | contig 47082 bp, 43 predicted proteins | sample MB3enrmetagenome_FD_207602 | JGI IMG/M metagenome (GOLD analysis project Ga0326728, IMG submission 207602) | Lab enriched peat soil microbial communities from McLean, Ithaca, NY, United States - MB31MN | ecosystem: Environmental > Terrestrial > Soil > Wetlands > Peat | place: USA: New York...
TGCCCGATCCTCCACGACCGCCGGCTGGCCTGTCGCAGGGTGTAAATGGAATAGCCAGTCTCGTAGAAGAAAATGTCAGGGAAGGCCCAGAGGTCTAGCCCCGTCTGGACCAAACGGGGGTGCCCAATGACGACCTGGACGCCGGCTTGCAATTGCCGTTCGTACCAGGATTCCCGCAGCTCCGGGGCAACTTCCGTGGTTAGTACAGCGACGCGGATGCCTTCTTTTGTGAGGATGCTCTCCAGCCGGCGCGTCACGTCCCTTTTCTGGGTATAGACCGCGAAGACCTGTACCTTTCTTCCGCGCTCAAGAGAAGATTTGATTTCTTCAACCAGCCGCCGTTCCTTGGCGTAGACAAGGTTCTGATCCAGGTCTCGAGACGCTGCGATCAGGAACGGTTCGCGACGTTGGGTTTCGGGGTTGAACTCTCGCCCTATCAAATCCCCGAAACCGAAGGGCCGGTCGGGGTAAGCAAGGAGAGCATTCAACGCCACGCTGATCACTGAATGGTTACCTCGACGCTCGCGGAGTGCTTTCTTGATGTCTTCTTCCAAGTCCTCGTACGCCTTCTTCAGCGGTTCATCCATCTCGATACTGACAACTTCCTCTCGGTAAGGAGGGAGAGCGTCGGAGATGTCTTCCAGAGACACGAAGGCGCCAAGACTCATCAGGAAGCGACCAAACAGCAACGGTGATGCTCCCGGCCGATGGCGGGATCGGGTTGTGACCCGAGCTTCAGAACAGGCGTTATCAGCCGGCTCGATTACTGTGATCTTCTCCAGTAGGCCATACGTCTCGGAGAAGGCCCGAACACCTGCTTCCCCATGCTCGAAACCCTCTTCCAGCATCCTGGAAGGTTCCAGACGAAACAGGATGTTGAACAAGTCCAGTGCGTAGCCGCCCAGCAGTGTGCCGGTGAGTACTGCGATGTGGCGGGCACAGGAGGCGAGCGTCCCAAGGGCGTTGCCCTGGGCCGTGTCTCCTCCCTTCAACTCGTGCACCTCATCGGCAATCGCATAGTCAAAAAAGTTGTCCATGTAGAGGCCAGTCACGTAATACCTGTGGGGCGGTGGAAGTCACTGTTTGGTACAAATGGCATCCACTCTTTGGCCGCACGCTTCGAGTTATACGCCGAATGGGCCGCGCAAGGAGGGATTACTTTTGTTGCGAACTTCCCGACGGAAATATCGGTGCGATACCGGAGTGGATGACGGATGTTGCCGTCTGCGCTTCGCTCACGGTCGGCGAGCCCAGAATTGGCCTAACGGCGCTGCTTGAATTGCGTAGGTTTCTTGATACTGTGCATACGGGAAAGTCGTGAGACGCCCACACACTTTCACGTGAAAGGAGTTCCCAAACGTGCAGTCAAAAAAGAAACCGTCCTTACTCCAGCCTTGGCTACCTCTCCCGGCAGAGGAGCCGATAATCCTGCCCATAGACAAACAAACTGAGCTGGAACGGATCCTTGCGGATCTTTTGGTCGCTGCCGCTGCGACTACTGAGAAGGAAAGGAGTTCCTCGTGAATCCTAAAATCACCCCTGAGCATTTACGGCGGCGGGCCATTGTCTATGTCCGCCAATCTACTGTGATCCAGGTGCTCAACAATCGCGAAAGTCAGCGTCGGCAATATGGGTTGTCTGGCTATGCGCAGGAGTTAGGCTTCGTGGACGTGATGATGATTGATGATGACCTCGGGCGGTCCGGATCCGGGCTTGTGGACCGTCCTGGATTTCAGAGGTTGGTGGCGGAAGTTTGCGCTGGCCAAGTAGGCGCAGTTTTCTGCTTGGAAGCTTCCCGCTTGGCCCGCAACGGCCGGGATTGGCACCATTTGATTGAGTTGTGCGGCTTAGTGGGAACCTTGGTGATCGACCCAGAAGGAGTCTACGATCCTTGCCTCATCAATGATCGATTGTTGCTGGGTCTCAAAGGCACGATGAGTGAATTCGAGCTTCACCTGCTCCGACAACGCTCTGTAGAAGCCATGCAACAGAAGGCGCGACGCGGAGAGTTTCAGTGTAATCTGCCAATCGGTTACAGTTGGACGCCTGACGGCAAGGTTGAGATCGATCCTGATCGCCGCATCCAACAAGCCATCGGATTAGTCTTCGAACGATTCACTGTGCTCGGGAGCGCGAGGCAAGTGCTGATGGAGTTTCGCAGTCAGGGTATGCTGTTACCCGTGCGTCGTCACGATGTCTTAGGTGCCACAGTTGAATGGAAGCCACCCGTGTATGCCACGATTCACAAGATCTTGAGCAACGCGGTTTACGCAGGTGCTTACGCGTTCGGCAAAACCGAGGCACGCACGGCAGTCGTCGACGGGCGGGCCAAGAAAACGGTCGGGCACCACAAGTCACGCCAGGATTGGACGGTGCTCCTCCGCGACCACCATCCCGGGTACGTTTCTTGGGAACAATACGAACGTAACCAGAGGATGCTTACGGAGAACAACTTCATGCGCTCAGGTCACGGCCGGAAGGCGGGGCGTGGCGGCAACAGCTTGCTGACCGGTCTTCTCCGCTGCCGAAGATGCGGGCGGATGTTGTACACATACTACACTGGTCGGGGCGACCTTGTGAGATACCTCTGTCGAGGCGCGAAGATTACACAAGGGGCGGAGATATGTATTTCGTTTGCTGGGTTGAAGCCGGAGCAGCGAGTGGTGGAGGAAATCTTGCGGGCAGTTCAAGGACCGGCCATCCAGGCGGCGCTACAGGCAGCCGAGCGCGCGGCCGCGCAGCAAGCTTCCAGGCTTCAAGCTCTCAACCTCGAACTCGAGCAGGCACGTTACCAGGCGGGACTCGCCGAGAAACGCTACGAGGCGGTTGATCCTGCCAATCGGCTCGTTGCCGATGAATTGGAGACGCGGTGGAATCGCACGCTTCGAAATGTCGAGGAACTAGAAAAGAGGCTGCGGGAGGAAGAAGCCGCGGTTCGGGCCATTCCAATTCCCAATGAAGCAGCGTTGCTTCGTCTCGCCAACGATTTGCCTTCCCTCTGGCACGCCCCCACAACGGACTTACGCCTAAAGCAGCGAATCATAAGAATCCTTATTGAAGAGATTGTCGTGGACGTGGACCGCGATGCCAACCAAGTTGTGCTGCTGATTCACTGGTCCGGGGGTTCTCATTCCGAATTGCGGGTGACCAAGCCCCGAACGGGAGAGCATGGTCGCCGAACTGCAGCTGAAGCTGTCGAGATAGTTAAGCAGATGGCCAGTCGATATTCCGATGAGGTGATCGCGAGTGTACTGAATCGGTTGCGCCTCGAAACCGGTGCTGGTAACACATGGAAAAAACACCGTGTCTGCTCGCTCCGGCACTATCTTGAACTGCCATGCTTCAAGCCCAACGAGCAGCCCACATCGCGTGGGCTTACGGCCGAACAGGCCGCCGAACGTCTCGGCGTGAGCCAGCAGACTGTGCGCGAGTTGTTACGCGAGGGAGTTTTGGAAGGTGCCCAAGTGGTGAAATTCGCCCCTTGGGAGATTCCCGCGGAGTCTTTGACTTCTGAAAGAGTTGTTAAACGTCTCCAAGGCATTCGTGCCGGAGAGCGGTTTAGGCGAACAGGGGAAAATGGCGAGCACACGCTGCGACTGCCAGGTCTGTGAAAATCTCTTGCACGTTCAACCGTCCACCGCGGCTGTGAGGGTAAGCACTTCCGCCACTCGCCAGAAGCGTGAAGAACGCCTGCATCTTTCGAACGGCCTCCCGGGTGTCTTCAGCGATCCTCGCACTCGGCACTGAGCACGTTTCAGAAGAGCGAGAGTTGGCCTTCGCCAGACTCCTTTCTCCGAAGGGGGCGCCCCGTGGGTGGCTGCGACCCAAACTTCAGAGCCTGGGTGACAACGGGAAGGCTGGCCACCGGCATCACTGGAAGTGCTGCTGGTTGCACCGCTTGGGCGACTGGCGGCTCGGCTGGGACATCCGCGGCCGGCAGCATCCTGCTGCGATCCGCTTGGATTTGCCGCCAAACGGCATCAGCCGACTCGCCGATTCCACGTTCCGTGACCAACTCGCGAGCTATGGCGGTCAGCATATCGTCACTGTCCGCGAGCACGTGCAACCCTTCGGCCGAGAACTTTCCCTCCATCGCCAGTGAAACCAGCAGCTTTTTACCCATGAGGCGCAAGCACGCTGTTTGAACCGTGTCCTCATAGTGCAGGTAATAGACGCGAACTGGCCGCCTCTGCCCAATGCGCCAGGATCGGCGGCTCGCTTGGCGTAGCGTGTGAAGAGAATAGCCTGATTCGTAAAAGATCAGCGTAGGGTGGCTCAGAAGGTCGAGCCCCGTCTCGATGATTTTGGGATGAGAAATCGTTACCTGAACGCCCTCCTGCAACTTGTTCTCAATCCACGCTTCCCGTTTTTCCGTGGGCACACTGGCGGTAAGGACGGCCACGCGAATGCCTTCGCGCGTCAGAATGCTTTCCAGGCGGCGCGTCACGTCGCGCTTCTGAGTATAAACGGCATAGAGATGGCAGCGACGGGATTGCGCGAGCTCGTTTTTCACGATCTCAAGCAAGCGACGTTCCTTCGCCTGCACATACTCGCGATCCAGATCTTCGGCTCGACCAATCAAGAATCTTTCCCTCCGACCGGTTTCCTCATTGAACTCCCAACCATACAACTCACCGAGGTCATACGGCCGGTCGGTATACATCAACAGTGCGTTCAGCCCCACACTCATTACCGAGTGGTTGCCACGATGTTCCTTGAGAGCGCGCTTGACGTCTTCCTCCAACTGGCGGTAGGCCGCTTGCAGGGGAGGATCCATCGCGACGCCGATCACTTCTTCCGTGTAAGTCGGCAAGTCACACGCGATGTCTTCGAGAGAGATGAACGCTCCCAACTCCATCAGAAACTGCTCGAATAGCCGCGGGGAGGCTCCGGGCCGACGCTTCACTTGCGTCGTCACCCGGGCCTTGGAGCAGGCATTGTCAGCCGGCTGGATCGTGGTGATTTTCTCCAACACCCCATACGTTTCAGAGAACGACCGCACGCCTGCTTCTCCCCATTCATAGCCGAGCCCCACCATCTTCCCTGCCTCCAGCCGAAACAAGAGATGGTAGAGGTCATCGGCATAGCCGCTCAGCAATGTGCCGGTGAGAACGACCAAACGATCAGTGCAAGCGGCGAGGGTTCCCAGAGCGTTGCCCTGCGCTGTGTCCCCTGCCGTCAGTTGATGCACTTCGTCGCCGATGCCGTAATCAAACCAGTCGGACAAATAACGACCGATGAATTCCATCGGCGCCACTCGTCGGATCCTCTGCCCGTCGGCCTGCCAGAGCGGGCTGTACAGTGCTCGCCGAGACTTGATGCTCGGGTGGTCCTCTTCCTTATTATGACCGCCAATGATCTCGCTGAGGCGGACCTTATTGAAATCCGCGGCGAGCAACCGCTCGTCACCCACATAGATGGGGCATCCAGTGTCCGGATTGACGACGCTGCCTTGGTAGCGGCCGCACTGCGCCACCTCGTAAGCATGTCGCCAGAACCACCCTAACTTCGAGCGGTCGCGTCCGACCACAAGTAGAGCTGGCCCTGAGCAGATCGACTGTTGCCAACGCTGTCGAGCCGTTTTGTAGTTTTTCCGGAGACGAAGATCGGTCAGCGTGGTATGGAAGCCCTCTCGCACGATCTTACCGTGACGCAGTTGCACCTCATTGACGCCGCACGCGGAGCCATTCCGAGATCTGTCGCGCAACGCGTCGATGAAGAACACTCTGACTCTGGGTAGCGTCTGAAAAGTTTCTCGGGCCATTTTCGCTGTCAGATGCCCGGGTACCATGGCGAGCGCGGTAAAGGGCCTTCCATCGGCGTGGCAATGAATAGCGGCCAATGCCACGAGCGTCTTACCCGTGCCACATTCTCCGATGACTGCAGCGGCTCGGGCCCGCTCCCATCGCCGAACCACACCCATGGCCGCCAATTCCTGGGCCGGGTAAGGGCGACGAAGCAATCTCTTCATCGCGGGAGAAACGGAATCATTTAGCCTATGCAGGGGAGGGTACATTTCAAGGATGCGCTGTCCCAACTCCGGAGCGTACATGCGTAAATAATCCTGAATCGTTTGGACGGCATCCATCTCTATGACTCCTTCAGATGTTGGAAAAACGACGTGATCCGCCACCCACATCAATCTGGGTAACCTTTCGTACGCGGCAGCGTTAGCTTGACTCAACCGGTGGAAGCCCCCACTCCGCGTCTCTGCTGGGAACGACTTATTCACGCGAGATCATCAAGGCTGGATGAAGAGGGGCGGCAGCGCCTCTGAAGGCGCTACTGGTTTTCGCTGCAGGAGGATTAGCAAGAAATCGCAAGAAATTAATGCAAAATGCCGGTCCTCGTGCTATAAGCAGTCTTATGACAATGGCCTCTCTGGGATCGCTTCTTGAACTTCGTGCACTGCTGGATGTGCTAGAGTCCCGGCGTGCGCCGGAACGGTCAGTCCTGGGGGTGAAGTCCACGAACACCGGCTTCGAATTGGCAAAAGCCAACTCGCACCGTGCGGGGAGCCGGCAGGCAACCAAGGGGTCTCCGCACAGTCCATCGTCCGCTCGATATGGTCGCAGCCAACGAAGCAGCCCGTCGAAAGAAGACGACGACTCTCCCGATCTTATGTTTTCAACTACATAGTCAGGTGGTGTGGAATGTCGCAGGCATGTAGCGACCGATGAAGTCAACCGGTGCAAAGCGGCGGATCTTCTTACCATCCGCCTGCCAAAGCGCGCTGTAGAGAGGCCGGCGGGCATGATTGGTTCCTTCAGCTTGGCCCAACACTTCGCTGAGCTTCACCTTTTTGAAGTCCATCGCCAGGAGGCGTTCGCCCTCCGCACCGAGGTAGACCGGAGACCCACTGTCAGGATTGACGACGCTGCCCTGATAACGCCCGCAGCGAGCAACCTGGTAGGCGTGCCGCCAGAAATACCCGAGCTTGCCGCGATCTCGTCCCAGCACCCATACGGAGGGACAACCGCAGATCGAATCCCAACGCTTGCGTGCAGAGGAATACGACTTGCGGAGGCGTAATTCACTCAAGCTGGTCTTCAGTCCCTCGCGCACGATACGTCCGTTTCGCAGCTTCACTTCGTTCACGCCGTGATGGCCCTTGGAGTTGGTAGAGGTCCGCAAGCCGTCGATGATGAAGACACGGACATAGGGCAAAGTGAGGAATGCCTCTCGGCACCACTTCTCGACGAGCTGCGGGGGGACCATGGCGATCGCTGTAAAAGGCCGGGCTTCAGCACGGGTGTAAACGGCTCCCAGAGAGATCAGTGTCTTGCCTGTGCCGCACTCTGCGATCACTGCGCCTGCACGTGTTTGCTGCCAGCGCCGGACCAAGCTCATGATGGCTAATGCCTGGGCCGGGTACGGTTTCCGAAGGAGCTTGCTGATCATGGGTGACAGCGGGTCGTCGACGGCGTGCAAAGGTGGAAAACTTTGCAGGATTCTGTTTCCGAGCTCGGAACTGTAGGTTCGGAGGTACTCCGAAATTGTGTCAGGCAAAGGCACAGTCTCCTCCTTTCGCTGTAAGCTCAATGCTTCTGTCAGTTGTCGTCGTCTACGTGTGGTTCGTTCGGGTGAGTAATTCCTGGCGGGTCAGGCTTGGGTGGTCGACGGCCTGATGGCTAAAGCGGCTTCGAGCATGGTGACAGGAATTCCTGCCGTCTGGAGATAAAAGCTGGCATGTTTGGGGATCGCCGTGAACGCGACGGAGGCTTCATACACAATCATCTGCTCGCACTCCACGGCGGCAACTTGGCCGGGTGGCACCTGGAAGCTTGCGGGCTCGCAGACAATCTCCTTGTCCTCGATCTGAAGTTCGTGAAGCAGGTCCGCCAGCGGGATACTCGCACCTTCAGCTTCCATGTCGCCGACGGCCAAGCCGGCATAAGGGGAGAAATAGCAGGCCGCAAAGTATGCCCAGTAATACGTTTCCACGATGTTTGGATCGACGGCCTTCTGGTCTCGGAGCGGGGCGATCCTTTGTAGGGCCAGGGCAGCGAGTTCCGGGGTCAGATCCACCAGGGCGAATTCGCATCCCCCGTCGCAATACTCGTTGCTGCTTGTAACCTTCAATAAGATATGCATGACTCTCCTTCCTCTGTCGCGGGCATGATGGGACTTTCCCTATGCATCTCCTTGGGGCTTTCGTCTTCGGGCCCGATCTCACTAACCCGGAAGAACGTGGTGGCCAGACTCCCGCAGACCGGTCCATTGCCCTCCGGAAACCGGATGCGGTTCTTCCACAATGCCTTTCCAATCCACTTTAGGAACAACTTCTTCGTGCCTCGCACCAGCACGGGAGAGCATCCCACGCCAATTAGAGGTCTGATCACCCCATGCCGCCTGAGTTCCTCGTTGAACCACCCGGACCACTCGGGCACCATCGGCAATCCAAACCGCTGTGCAATGCGGTAAAGCACGAAGACCGGGTCGTCATCACACAGGATGGTGCACTTGCCTTCCGGGTCCAGGCCCGGCCGTGTCTTGGCCAGCTCTGCCGACACCGCGACCACATGGCGGATGGGCTTACGACCAGCAATATTGATCGTCCCTCGAAAGCATTGGGCGCCTTCACCCAGGCTGGCGGTTAGCTGCTCGATCCCCGGTCCCTCCACAGTGAAGTGATTCTGCTCGATCACGGCTGCCCAGATGGCGCCAGCATCAGAGTCTCCACCCAAAACCGAGATGAGATGAACCTTGCAAACCCCTTCGCTTTCAACCTCACCGATGAACCGGTCCATTCGAAGCCGGATTCGCGTGGTGGTGTCTTTCATCCGCTTCGTGTATTCCAACACGCCGAAGCGCTCGTGGGCATTCTTCATGATCGTTGTCCTCTGGTGATTGGCGGGATTTGGTCGGGTGGGAAGGAGAGCGGATCGGCAAGGCTTGATCAGTGCAATATCGCTGTCTTCCCCGATGCATAAACTAGCGTCAGTTCATTGGTGAACCTTTCTCGTTCCCTTTGGATGATCGTGCCATCATCTTCAACTTCCTCGCTGTGGTCCTTAACCTTTATTGATCTCCAGGCGGATATATGCCGATCTTCGCCTGAACCAAAGACTCCGTCGATCAAAGATGAGACAGCCAGCAATCCAAGGTGCCCCGCATGGAGTGAGATCAGTGGCCGGCCTTCGATGCGTTTGATTGGAGAAAACAGAATCGGCGAGGCTTGGCGGTACGCCGATGACTTGGGCAGCAGGTCTTCAATGTCATCGAGCGGCAGGCCGCGGAAGACCAATTGTGCTTGACCGCTCGCCGGCACTACGTATTGTGTTTCAGGCGCGGAAGGCAGAATAGGAATTTGAGAGGGATTTCTGGCCAGGCTGGCGTAATAGAATCGTGCCCGTGTAATATCGCTGTCGGTGAGGCGTTCTCTCTCACGCCGGCTGCGGCGTACTCCGAAAAGGACCACCTGCTTGTAGCGTACGCACTCCGGTGCTTCGAGGCGGAAAACCCGGACATCACGGAACTGGACTGCTGAAATCTGACTGCACTCGGCTAGCCTCTCGCCAGGGATAACGAAGACCAGAACCCCGCCGGGTTTCAGCCAGCGATACGTGTGGCTCAGGAAAGCCTGCTCTGTGCGGCGATTTTCACCCGGGCCGAGGGACCAATCGTAAGGAGGATTCAGATAGCTGAGCCCGAGGGATTCGACGGCGCAATGCACTTCCAGCGCGTTGCCTTGGATTACGTCCGGAATCCGTTGCCTGGCTTGGTCAGCGCGGTAGGCATCAAGTTCGATGCCGTAGCGAAGCGCCTTGGCGCCGGTGGTAATTGCCTCGAAGGCCGCCCCATCACCAACACAGGGATCGATCGCTGATGATAATTCTGGAAACAAGAGAAATCTGCGAATTCGCTCGGCTTCGGACAGGGGCAGCGGGTAGAAGCCGAGTCGGACTTTCCCCTGGAATCTCAAGACCGGCCTCCTTTCGGGCAGTTACCATAATGGGTGCAGGAAAACCCTTGAAGTGGAAGCGACGACCAACGCACGGTAAAATGCTGTCAGTGATTCAACGTGAAGTGAATGCTTATGATGGCGAGACCTGTTAGACCCATCACTGCCGACGATCTACGCGGCCAACCTGGTCTCTCCCGTGCGGCCATCAATTCGCTGGTGGAGCAGCAACCGGCCACTGTCCTGCAGGCACTTCGGATGCACGGCGTTGGGCGCAAGACTACCATGCGGCTTCTTGCCCTCGGAGTTCTCAGCGATCCCGAGGGAGTACAGAACCGGGAGATGACCTTGGAAGAGTTCAGGCGTAAATGATGACTAGGCGGAAATACGCGCAGCAAAGTCCTTTGGTGGCTGCAACTGGGACTACCATCTGGCCGGCCTGGTTTATTATCATCGAGCCGAGCGGTGCCATCCGAGAGGATTCCTCGGATCTATGCGGGGCACAAGTCACTGCCGTGCTGGACAGCCAGCCACGAACGTGGAGAAGACATCTTTTTGCGCATGATCGAGACGCCTCTCCGAAACTGCCTTGACAGCCATCCTCCCATTCCTTACAGTGGGGGCTGAACACCGATTTCAACAGGGCAATCCTTATCGACCATCGGGGAAAGGAAAAACGGAACAAATGATGACAAAATCCCAGATCGTTGCACATTTAGCTGAGAAGACAGAGATCCAGAAGAAGACTGTCGCCGCGGTGCTCGATGACCTCGTCGCTCTGGCCGCGAAGGAGGCCAAAAGCGGCGGGCAGTTTGTGATTCCGGGGCTCGGTAAAGCCGTCAAGGCGAATCGCAAGGCCCGCACAGGTCGCAATCCTCAGACCGGCGAGCCCATCAACATTCCGGCCAAAACGGTAGTGAAATTCCGTCTGGCGAAGGCGTTCAAAGACGCGGTGGTGCCTCCCAAAAAGCAGTAGCCTCCCTCGCGGTCGACTTTCCTCGAGGGACCGAAGTCATAAAAATTCGGTTTTCCCACCGCCGCGCGTGTGTCAATAGGACGAACAGCAGGCATGAATAAGGAAATCCTCAAGGGCTATTTCGTTAAGGTTCGAGGCCAAGAGAAATGGCAAGATGCCCAACTGCAGGATGAGCTGTTTACGCTGTTCAAATTAGCCTGGCTTGAGAACGCAAGTCTCCTAGCGAGACGAAAGGGCCAGAACTACTACTTTCTGGCATCCTTCCTGGGGGAAGAGGAAGCCGCTCGCTTCGCGCAAAACCTGACCCGCAATAAGCCGACCGCATCCTTGCTCAAACCTTTTGAGGCAGCGGACGAAAGAGGATTTGTTCCCTGGGGTCAGGTCATCCCAAAGGATGTTGGAAACCGGCTAACGGGTCGACTCGCTGCTGACGAGGACCTAGAGGATGCGACCATCGCCTCGATGATTGACCGCGATACGCGAGATTCTAATGGGGACTATCTTTTCACCGTCCCCGAGGAAATCAAGGAAAGGTGGCTGGAGCGTAAACGAGAGCAGGAAAAGAAGAAGGTATAGACGCGAGCCTGCTCGTAACTCGAATCGAGTATCAGTTGGACCCATCGCGTAGACGCCGACTGATGATTGTTTGGAACTCCGGTGGACCTACAGAGCCGACGAGCCTATCTCAGACTTTCACCTTGCTAGCCCGGATTTATCACGTGCTTCTAAAGCATCCTCCGCGGTGACTCGGGGCGGGTGTCTTTATTGGCCCATTGAGGCGAACAGCAGGTGAAGGGTTGATCGGGACCGTCGACCAGGAGCGATTGCTGAGGATCGAATGTTAAGCGCCCGATAGCTGAATCCCGAGGTCCAAGATCGGGTCCCGGTCAGTTCTTCGCGGTGCTGAGATGGTTAGTCGCTATCTGTAGAAGTGGCTGCTTATATAGACACCAACGCGCCCTTTTCCCCTAGGTTTGACGTAACCCCGAATTACGCTTACTTACCTCGTGGGCTCTTTTCCAATACCGCGGGTCGATCCTCAAGACAGACGTTGCGCCAGTTGCAAGGTTGATGAAACCGCCATGAAAGGTGATCTCGCCGTACCGAAACAGCCGGGCCAGCAAGGCCAGGGCGTGCTGGGCGAGGGTTGCGTTGACATAGGGCTCTTGCCGCACCAGGGCCTCAATCGCGCTGCAGCTTGGCTCTCGATCATTGTCGAGACTCGCATCAACGATCTCAGGGTAAAGGTCAGCCGCCGAACGCAGGCGTAACCTTGCTCTTCGGTTCCGTTCGTTGAGCGGTTCACCCAAAATGAACTGGCCGCTGTCGGCATTGTTGCCCAGATCGAGCCAGTACGAAACAGTGCTCCAGTTGCTGACCGCATCGCGAATCGCTGCCCGTGCTCCGCGCGTATCGACGCACCCGATTACAATGTGTGCGCGGAGATCATCACCTGAATAACTACGAGAGATGTAGCTTCCGGGCTTTAGGTGAGCCGGAACCGCTTCCCACTTCAGACCCCAGAACAGGTTTAGTCGGTTAACCAGAATGATTGCTTTATTCAGGCCGATTTCGGACCTCGCGAATGGCTGGCGTATGCAATTGGTAGGCGAGATCGTATCGCCGTCGATGGCCATGACATGCAAGCCTCCGGGATGTCCGCGAGCCACGAGCGCCTGATGGAGGTAGGGCAGTCCAGCAACGACCGCACTCCCTGTTCCTCCGCAACCTACCACCAGCACGCGCACTTGCCGTTCGAGCAACTCAGGGTGGAGCCGGTGAGTTTCCATGACCAACTCCTCAACGCTCATTTTCGCGTGCGACGAATTCCTGCAGCGTCTCGCCAGCGTCGGTCAGGTATCGAAGTGGAAACCTCTTCCTGCCTGCGAGATTTCTCCACAACCCGATGAAGCCTCCAGGATGACTGGTCAGCCGGACTGCCCCGGCTGCATGGGTAAATTGACTTTGGAAATAGGCGTCTTGCCACGCGGGTATCGAGGCAATGTCGGAAGATTCGGGCACGCGCATGCTGCCGGCACAGACCAAGCCCCGACTATCGGTGTTCCAGTAGGGAGCCGTCTTCAGGTGGGTCTCTGGGCGGGGTCGTGAACTCGTTGCCACCGCGCGCACAAAGAGGTTCTTGTCGAGGACTTTGAAGACGAGCGCCGGATGCGCGAACACGAGACCGTTGATTTTCCGTGCTTCCTGGTCAGTTCCACCAAAGAACATCACCCTGAGCTGGGACGGCGACCACCAAACCAGCAGGTCGGGAGTGCACGCCAGGACGTAATCAGGAAAGATTTCCGGCTTGACCTGAGCTCCCAGCCCTTGAGCAAGGGAGCGCACGAAGGCTGTGGTCAGGGATTCGCCGGGCGCGAGATAAGGAACCCCCGAGTCATCCTGCTTAACCCGATGCAGGCTTGCAAAGGCCTCTCCGCCTCCTGCCCGGTAAACGAGGACGGCCTCGCTGAGCTTGAATTCCCAATTGCCTCCGATACCCACATAGGCTCGCATAGCTGTCTCCCTCAAATGATCCACTTGTCGTTGCCTGGCATGAGGTCAATTAGCTGACTGGCTGCTGCAATGGTCTCACAGGCCACTCCAAACACCCGGAAGGCGCCACGAACGCTCCCCGTATTGGCGGGATCGAATGGAATAATCAGATTCGGTTCCGGCGTGACTTCTAACATTCCTTGGGCTTCTTCATCGAATGCCGCCGCCACGGGATCACCCTCGGCAAACAAGGCCAGCAGACAAGGCAGTGGCGGATTGCAGTCCGTGAGCTGCTGGCCGATGTCATCGCCAAGCTCGGGTCGCTTCGCATGGGCGGAAACACGATCGAGAGCGAGTGCGGCCTCCACTAGTTTCGCTGCCAGTGGATCGCTGATCTTATCCTTCAGTTGAGCAAGCCCGCGTTCACCAAGGGCGATCTGCCGCATGCTCGCTGGGGTCGACCCTTGCACATCTGGGATCTCGTACTGGTCTGCATCTGGCTCCTGCGCGGCCCATTCCCGCAGCGTCTCGGCGCGTTCCTCGGCATCACGGAAGTCATAGACCCGGGTCCACCTGTTAAGGGCTCCGACGAAGAGGTTGAAGAAGGTCACTGGTGACTGTGGATGAACTCTCTCCAGCAGCTCCAGCGTTGGGCCGAAGGTAACACAGCCGCAGCTTGCCTCGGAAGGCTCGACAGTGAGGAACAACTGGTCGGGCCTGCTTTCATCACGCTCCATCCACTCGCAGGGTGTATCGCTGATCCCGGCAACCAGCAAAAAGCGGTGCCGGATGGCTGATCCCCCGTGCGCATTGATCCAGCGCTCAAGCGTAAGCCGGGCGAAGGATGTTGGGTCAGCTTCTGCCCTTTTCCAGTCTCCAGGGACGGCAATGTCCGACTCAACAAGAGACTTCGCCAGCATCACGGCAAGGCGGTCATCGGCAACCACGCGATGGATTACGGGGACGCCAGCGAGTCGGGGCAGCAGTAGGCCGGCTCCTTGTGCCATCAACTGACCGGAGGGAGCCAGCCCGGCGGGGCAGCGATAGGCGTGCGGTTGTAGTTGCGAGTGTTGGCGTCGACCGCGGCGGCAAATAAAGCGGCTGTGCTTTGCAGGCCTCGGCATCTGACGAACCTCCCCACGAGTGTTCGGTAACGGGAGTGGCGGCCCTGGCGAAGACTTTCAAGTTCCGCCAGGGCCGCCTGCTTCGTTACCTCCTTTCTACGAGTGTTTCGGCGCATTGGTTATCCCTTTGTGCCGATGGCTCGCGTGAAGCGATAGACCAGCTTGTCTCCGACTGCCTCCGGCCCGGTGATCGACGCCGTTGCAATGTCGGGGTATTGCTGGCTGTAAAGAGTTCGGATTTCCTCTGGCGAGAGCTTCTCGTCAATGTCGGGAAGTCGAACCCCATTAAACTCAAAGTGGCGGGAGAGTGGATGGCTTTCCATCAGAGTGCCAAACCTCCTTTGGATTGAATTGCGTCGGGTTCGGGCGTGGTAGTTGGAAAGAGCCCGAGTGTGCCTGCCGACGCCGAAGCAGGCACAGGCTCAGCAGGAGTTGAGGGGACAGGGGCAGCTACAGGTGACTTCTGACTTGCCTTCCTGCGCTCCTCAGCTTTGCGCTTTGCTTCCTCTTGCGCTGCTTTGGCCGCAGCTTCCATGGTGGCCTTGGCTTCGGCCAGGGTGCCGGCGGTTTGCTGGTGGGTTTGGACGTAACCGGCCAGATGCTTCCCGAGTTCAGCATCGAGTTCCTCGGGCGGGCCGGTATAGCTGAGCGGTGTACTGAGCGCCGGGTTGTCGTCGGCCTTTCCATGGGGGATTACGTTGACGCGGAGCGTCTTGTCATCCACCTTGGCCACCGTGACGAGCACAGTGCGGCCGGCGAGAAGTGGCATGAGTTCAACGAACATAAGACCTCCTTATCGTGGCACGTGCGAGTTCTTTCTCTCGCCCGCGCCGACTACGTTGTCGTTGGGAAGATGGGTTGACTAGATTGGGGACAGGCGCCTGAAGATTTTCCAGTGGACAGTGCCTAAGACGGGTCTATCACGAGTTAGCAAGGATTATCGGGAGAGGATCTCCGTTGGGTTCTCGGAATTTGTCAATGAATTGAGGTATATCCCGCCGGGAGCGCTGTTGCCGTGTCCAGAACCGGGGACCGGTCCTCCTCGCTAACCTTCACTTCGTCCGAAGCAGAAGGAACTACCTTCACCGTTACGCTGCCGGCCCCCAATCCTCGTTAACCGATAAGGTCCGTGAGGTCACAGCAGCAGCCGAGCAAGGAACCCCTGCACAGGGACAAGCTCCACTACAAGAAGTCGAAGTTGCCGCTTTAACACCGACAATCAATGAATCTCAACTGAGCAGCTTGGGGTTGGGTGGAAGTTTTCGCCGATCCAGAGCTGAACCGTCTGTTGTCTGCGTCGGTAATTTCTCATTTTTGTAGGCGGCTATAAATGCTAGGATAAAGAGGTCAATCTGGCAGAAAACTTGCGAACAAGAAGACTGGGCGTCGACAGCCGTTTAACTGAGCGCATCGCGACGGCCTATCGGAGGAGCGTTGAATACCCACACCGGCGCTTTAGGCTCCACGACTCGTGCGACTCTGCCTGCCAGGAACAAAGCATGAAGCATCTCCGCATCCTGGTCGCCGATGATCACGAAGTGGTCCGCCACGGGTCGCACGCCCTATTGGGAGCCCAGGCAGGCTGGGAAGTAGTCGGCGACGCTGTCGACGGCCGGGAAGCCGTGGAGAAAGCGGTGCAGTTAAGGCCCGACGTTGTGATCCTGGATATCAATATGCCAGGGATAAACGGGCTGGACGCAACGCCTCTCATCTTGGAGGCCGCTCCTCAATCTCAAGTGCTTATCTTCACCGTGTACCATTCGGAAGAGATGGAGCAGACCGCTCGCAAGGCGGGAGCGCGAGGGTACGTGCAAAAGTCCGATGCAGGCAGAGATCTCCTCGCAGCCGTGAGAGCCTTATCGGAACACTCGACGTTTTTTCACTCCGCGGGGGACTAAGGGCGTGCCAACTCCGCACGTCTCGCTGGAAAAGAACGTCCGACCTTGCCAATCATCATGCCTTCAAGCCATGCCAGTTGGAAAGACTTTGAAAGTAGCGAAAACTAGCCAAACTGGGCGAGTTCAAGGTGGACACGCAAATCACCTGACGCGAGAGTCCTCACCCATTTCTGCGGAAATCAGAGTGGTCCTCTCTCTGTCTCCGCCTGAACGGCGCGTAGAGCTGGTCTCAAACGTTTCAGCTGACACTCTAACTCCGTAAGCCCATTTTCAGCGTACACCCAGTCTTCCGCCTGAGCGAGCCGTTCCACCTTGAGCGCTGCTTCGGCGGCCAGCTTTGCAGCAAGGTTGCCCGCGGAGCCTCTGAGACTATGCGCGCCTCTCTCGGCAGCCCTGGCATCTTTCTTGTCGAACGCGACCCTGATTTCGTCCAAAAGACGGGGATACTCCGCCAGGAACAAATCCACGAGGTCCCTTAGTAATTGCGGGTCGTTGTCCACACGAGACATTAGCACCGCTTCGTCCAGAACCTCTTTAGGCGTTTCTTCAGGGGGCACCGGGGAAATGTTGGGCACGTCGAGAACGAGTGATTGGATGGTTTCAAACAGCGCTTGGTGGCGGATGGGCTTGGACACATACGCGTCCATGCCAGCAGCCAGGCAACGTTCTCGATCACCGGTCATAGCATATGCGGTCATGGCGATGATCGGGACATGCTTACCGCTGACCTTTTCCCTCTCGCGAATCATCGCTGTTGCCTGAAAGCCATCCACCTCCGGCATCTGCACGTCCATCAGTACGATGGCAAATTTCTCTGTGTCTTTCTCCCACATGTCGACAGCTTCTCCACCGGTGCTGGCCGCCAAAACCGTATGGCCCTGTTTCTGCAGCAGTCGCATCACCAGCTCACGGTTGATCGCATTGTCCTCCGCCAAGAGGATGCGGAGCTTGCGGTGCGCTTCTCGTATCGTGTGACGGGTGACAAGGTCAGGATTGTTCTTTTTCTGGGAGGGCTGGCCAAGAACGAGCAGAATCGCCTCCAACAGATCGGCCCGCCGGATCGGCTTGACGAGATACCCGGAGATGCCGACCTCACGGCAGTGGGCGGCGTCCCCGCGCTGTCCAGCAGAGGTGAGCATCATGATCGTACTTCCCGCGAGGGTTGGATCGTGTTTGATACTTTCGGCGACCGAGAAACCGTCCATGGCAGGCATATGGGCATCCAGCAGAATCAGCGGAAAGCGTTCACCCATGTCCCTAGCGCGCCGCATCGCGACCAAGCCTTCTTGCCCACTCTCCACCAACGTGGGCTGCATCGACCAGCCCTTGAGCATGGACTCCAAAATACGCCGGTTCGTGGCATTATCGTCAATGACGAGCACGGGAGTCCCCTGCAGGGTCACCTTCACTTGTCGGGCGGGTTGTAGCTGCGGCTCTTTCACGAGGCCAAACTTCGCTGTGAAATGGAACCTGCTTCCTTGGCTCAATTCGCTCTCTAGCCAGATTCGGCCTTCCATCAACTTAACCAGCCGGGTCGAGATCGCGAGGCCCAGACCCGTCCCACCATATTTGCGCGTGGTTGAGCTGTCGGCCTGCACGAACGGATCGAAAATCTGCTGCTGCTTTTCCCGCGGGATGCCGATTCCCGTGTCGGCGACGCAGAAATGCAGGACGACCCTATCCGCCCCTTGCGATTCAGTTTCGACTCGCAGGTCCACCTCTCCGCGCTCCGTGAACTTGATGGCATTCCCCACTAAATTCACGAGGATTTGCCGCAGCCGTCCGGGATCTCCGACTAAGTGGGGTGAAACGTCGGGCAGGGTCTCCCACGTCAACTCAAGCCCCTTTTCATGAGCCCGCGGGGCGAGTGCCCGCATGGCGTTGTTGAGGAGATCTTGCAGGTCGAACTCACCGGAGTCGAACGAAAGCCTCCCCGCCTCAATCTTGGAGAAGTCCAGGATGTCATTGATCAGAGTCAGGAGGGTGTCAGCGGACTCCTTCACCGCGTTCAGGTACTCTCGTTGCTCGGAAGAGAGGGGCGTGTCGAGTGCCAAATCCGTCATGCCGATGATCCCATTCATGGGGGTCCGGATCTCATGGCTCATCGTGGCGAGGAACTCGCTCTTGGCACGGCTAGCGGCTTCGGCCGCCTCCTTTGCACTCCTCAGTTCTACTTCGGCTTTCTTGCGAAGCATCGCGGCGCCCAGTTGACCTGTCGCGTACGCTACTATCTCCAGTAGCCCCTGATCCTGTGCGCGAAGGTCCATGGCGAGGAACTCCAAGACGGCGACCACCTCCGAACCCGCCAGAACCGGTACCGCCATGGCGGATTTCATCCGGCAGGCGCGCGCGGCGTCCCGGCGCAAAAAGGCCTCGTCGTTGCCGATATCCTGTGCCCACACACGCTGTTTACTGCTCCAGGCGCGGCCCGGCACTCCCAGGCGAGGCGTGAACCGCAGAGTGCGGCTCGCGGCCAGGAACGCCTCAAACTCCTCCCGTTGGCTGTACCACGCGGAGTCGAAGAGCAGGAAATCTCCTTGGGCATTCGGAATCCACGCTTGGCCGTATATCCAGCCCGTCGAGTGGCAGATCTTTTCCACAACCACAAGCAGCGCACTGGAAATGTCCTCACAGGCTCCCACCGCCACGGTCAAATCGTGCAGCAAGCGAGTCTTCTCCTCCGCCCAGCGATGGGTAATGGCCATGGCGACCTGCTCTGAGATGAATACCAACGCATCTTTGTCGGCTTCCTCATAGCTCTCGCCTTCGGTATACGTTTGAACAACCAAGACGCCGAAGGGTCGCCCGTCCACTTTGAGTGGAACTCCAACACGGTCACAGGGAGGAGTGCCTCGGACGTCAATCTCTCCCGCCTTTACGAGCTCACTAAAAATCTCCCGGTGGGCGAGCACCGGCATTCCGGTGCGCAGTACGTACTCGGTGAACCCTCTGTTCGGTGAACGGGGCGGAGGCGCTTGGTCCACCTCATCCACATAATAGGAGAAACTCAGGATGTTAGCCGCCTTATCATGGAGTGCAATGTAAAAATTCTTCGCCGGCATAAGCCCATTGACCACTTCATGCGTGGTCCGGAAGAACTCTTCGAGGCTCTGGGCCGAGTTGGCTACTTCCGAAACCCGATACGCCGCAGACCGTAACTGCTCCGTTCGCTTACGGTCGCTGATGTCCCTACGAATAATCCCGTATGGCACTACCAGAAACGCCATCGCGAGCAGCACGCTTAACACAATAGCCCAATTTACCTCTCTGGCTGCGGCCAGGCTTTCCGCCTGTCGGTCCTTTAGTCGGCGGTCCTCCTCCGCTTCCACAGCGGCCCCGAGCTCGCGAATCTCATCCATCAGTCGTAGGCCCTCACCCTGGCGCATCAGGGCAGTGACGGCATCAGTTCCCTTGTCCCTACGCGTCGCGATGAGCACTTGCACAAAAGCTACCTTGCGGTCAATGAGCGGCACCAGCCGGTCTAGGTTGTTCCGCCGGGACGGATCGTCTGCGGCGAGTCTTTGCAGGGCTTGGAGATGCCCGTGAATGTCCGAAATCGCAAGGTCAAGCGGCTGAACCAGCGCTGCATCACCGGTGGCCACGTACCCCCGTCCGGTTGACTCGGCATCCTTAACGTCGGAAATCGCGCCTTCCAATTGACGGAGAAATTCCGTGGTACCCGCCACCCAGCGGTCGGTTCCTATCAGACCGCGAAGTGCTTCGTACTGAAGTGCTCCCACAACTATCACCGTCACAACCGCTACACCGAAGCCGGTCATGATTTTACTTTCGAGTGAGAGCTTAGAGAGAGTCGGCACTAAGTCGCGCATACCGTTCTCCTCCATGAGGGTTGTGGAGCGGTTACAAGGTCTGCCGGTGCCTGAGGAAGTGTTTCGACTCCGGCCCACCTTCTGCTTTCAACAAAACAACTGCCGCCTAACCTGGCGGGTTGCGCCCGTTTGTCAGCAAGCAGGTCGGTGGATCTCCGACGCGAAGAGAGTTCTCCGACCCCGGCGGGCTTCCGTGGGTACTGGCAGGGTCCTCGATGTGCCGCGCTGCTTTGCACCGGCCAATTCGACCCCAGTCAGGGGGGATATACCAAGGCCATTGGAATCTCGTATCGGACCAATGCTGCCCTATGCCTTGGGGGTTGCGAGCCATCCAGTTCTCAGCAATCGATCAGTATGCAACCAAGAGCGGCACGACTCGACAAGTGGCTTCCCTCGCTCCCCACTGGGCCACGATTATAGGCAAGAGAGCACGAAAAGACAATCAGCAGTCTTCAGTTGCTTAACGCCAGCGCCGTGGAACATCTCGGGGCTTGGCAGCCGTGATCTAGAAACTTTCGGCCCGGTACTCGGGTACCATTGCCGTGGGAGGTATCGACGAGTTATTAGTATCGTGAACGATGCCAGGGGAGGAAACCAGAGGAATGATTCTTTCATGGCTGATTTTGACACTCTCGCTCGCCATGGTCTTCTTCTACTTTCAGGCCACCTGCCAGAGGATTTTGCGCCAGCAGTTTGAACGGGAATACTTCCAATCCATCGCCAAGGTGATCCGCTTAGAGTTTCCATCCCTGCAAAGGTCACTGGCGGAGGTCGGCACCACGGTTGATTATTCCCGGCTGTCGAGGGCACTGAAATGCGACTTCCTCGCCCTGACCCACCTCCTCAAGAACACCGCGGAAGGGAACCAGCGCTACACCAAGGAACAACGCCTCTTGATCCTGTATTTCAGGGTTCAGTTCCTTTCCCTGGTAGTGCGGCGTTTACTTAGGGTGAGTGAGAGAAAAGCCGCCCTGAGACTGACTTCGGTTCTCAAATACTTCGCTAATGTGATTGGCCAGCGCCTGTATGCCGATCAGTTCGGAAACTTGAGGGCTGAAAGCCCCGTTAACCTCTAATTTACCGCTCCTTAGGACGCACCCAGAAGGCCTGGACGCGTGGCTGCTCCTGGCCGCGCCAGCGGTTGTATAACCAATGGGCCCATTCCCGAACCCATGATATCTTTCTTCAAATGATTTAGCTACCGCGATGGTGCAACTAGAGGAGTTGAGAGACTTCGCTCTGCTCTGCGCCGTCCATCGAGAGCCATGCCAGCACAAACTTCCTCGAAGCGGACTTGAATCGGGATAGGGGGGATGCCTCGCGGCTCCGCCCCTCCCACACCACCGGACGTGCGGGTCCGCATCCGGCGGTTCGGTGGGTTGAGCTATCGGTTCACAGTCAAGCGTGGAATCCCAAGCGAGTCGAAGTAAGCATTAGGCAACGCGATGCTGAGCGCGGGCGAGTTCGCCAACCGCCATGGGCCGAGGGCGCTACCCGCCGTTTGAGCGGCCAGGTCTGTACCCACACCCCGTTGGCTTAACTCGGCAAACCGCACCCTACCCCGCTTCCACTGCTTCCAGATCGCAGACCTAAGTCTACGCCGGAGCCACTGTTCAAGACCTGTCAACACCGAAGGAGTTTCACACTTTCCGAAATAGCCAATCCATCCTCTGAGATAGCGGGATAGGTCCTCGGCCCTTCGTTCAATGCTTACTCCTCGGGTCCGGCTCGTCAGTTCCCGTATCCGCTCCTTGAACCGGCCCACCGCTTTCGGCGCGATCCGCCGCTTTGGTATGCCTGCGCTCGTGAAGCTAAATCCCAGGAACTTCCTTTCCCATGGCCGCGCCACTGCACTCTTCTGCTGGTTTACCTTGAGCTTGAGCTTTGCCGTGATGAATCGCGTAAGGCTTTCCATCACGCGTTCCCCCGCCCGCCAGCTACGAACGTAGATATTGCGGTGAGTAGCGCCGGGGAATCTCACCCCGACGCTCTCTCAGAACCGTACTTGAACGTCTCCGCTCGTACGGCTCCCGCTAGGGAACCACGCCGCACGCCCATCTGCCAGTGCGCAAACAGCCTCGGGTCACGCCGTGAAATGCGCGCCACCCAGTGCGTCGCCCTGCGCAAGTGTCGCCGCAGCTTCTTGTATTTCCGATAGGCCCATCGGGCCAGCGAGCGATCCAGTTGGCGCATCGGCGGGTATAGCGCCGAGCGATAGTACCGCCCGTAGTATTGAAGCCAGCCCCGAAGGATCGGGTTGAACATCCGGGACAGATCCTCGATCGCCTTGTCGCTGCGTAGATGCAGGTTCCAGCTTCGAATTTCCGCCCGAATCGCCTTCACCGCCTTGTCCGACACGGCCGGGCTGAAGTTGATGAAGCACTTCCCGAACCGATTCTTCGACCTCCGCGGCCGAAACGGGTGAGTAGGCCGGCGGAGTTTCACCACCGGCCTCTCGTAGAACCGAGCGTGAGACTCTCGCCTCACTCGGCTCCCATCAGGCAAACGTGCCGGTCATCCCGATTTGCCAGTGAACGAAGAGACCCACGAGCTCCGTAGCCAGCCGTTGGAGAAATTGGCTGGCCTGGATCTTGTGGCCTTTAAAGCGCTTGAACTTACGCATCACCCATGCCAGTAGCGTCTGATTGACGTACCGCAGTAGGGGATACAGCGCCGAGGGGGCATAACGCCCGTAATACTCGATCCAACCCCGAAGGAGAGGATTGAGCTGCCGAGCGATGTCCTGCAGGGACAGCTGCGTTTGATGCCAAATGTTCAAGTCCCGAATCGCTTCCCGCATGGCCTTCATCGCCGAGGGACTGACTGCGGGATTAAATCCACAGAACAGTGAATGATCTCGGAAACGTCGGACCAGACGAGGTCGAAAGCAGTACCCGAGAAAGTCAAATTTGACGGTCGGATATTTGTCTTTGCGCTTCCCGTCTTTGCAGTAAACGACCTTGGTTTTCGTCGGGTGCATCTCCAAGTGGCACTCCGCCAGCCGGGCCTGAAGCTTGGCTTTGAGGGCTTCCGCTTCTTGCTCGGTACGGCAGTGCACCAGCCCGTCGTCAGCATACCGACACCATGGAAAATCAGGATGCGTCCTCGCCATCCAGAGATCAAACGTGTAGTGCATGAAAAGATTGGCCAGAATTGGGCTGACCACTCCGCCCTGAGGCGTGCCGCGGCTTCGTCCAAGGGTGGTTCCATCTTCCCGCACCATCGGCGCCTTGAGCCATCTTTCGATGTACAAAAGCGCCCACTTACACGTTACGTGTTTCCGAACGGCTCGTAGCAAGAGCTCATGGTCGATGTTGTCGAACAGGCCTTTGATGTCAAACTCTAACACCCAGTCATACTTCCAGCATCGCTGTCGTGTGGCCCCTACTGCACCCAGAGCCGATTTGTTCGGCCTGTAGCCATAGGAGTCTGCCAGAAAGATTGGGTCCAGAATTGGCTCAATCACCTGCTTGACTACCATCTGCGCCACGCGATCGGCCACGGTGGGCACACCCAAAATCCTTTCTCCTCCACTCTTCTTGGGAATGGAGACGGCGCGCACCGGCGGTGGAAAGTAGCTTCCCGAGCTCATCCGATTCCAGATCTTGTAGAGATTGCTCGACAAGTCGGCCTCAAATTGCTCGATTGTCTGCTCATCCACACCGGCCGCTCCTCGATTGGATTTGACCGCTTTGTAGGCTTCGTACACCAACCGCTTATCGATGTTGAACGGTTTGTCTGTCGCATGCCTCGAGATCATCCTGTTGCCAGTTGTTTCGCTCATGTGACCGCCTGACCCGACCCCTTCGCTCCAGCCCCATTACGGGCCTTCCTCGCTCCTACGGGTCGGTCCGCCCCAGTGCTCCGCTTCGGTACTCTCGCCTCGCAGTTTTGGCCGCTTGGGCTTCTCCCTTCTCATCGGAGCGACTGGTTCCTGCAGTTCCCTGCAACCGCCTGCATCCGCTTCACGCCTCCTCTACGCCGGTCGCCACCTGCTCCGTCATCAGGCACCTCGCAGGTTTATCCCAGGCGAGTTACACGCACCTGGTTTCGACGACGCTTGACTTCTTAACGACGCGTCCTCAGAGGTTCACTTTCGTTCGTCTCTCGGATGCACACCTGCACGAGTTTTCCCGCGCTTTTCCTCCAACGCTCACCACCACGGCTCTTGACCGCAGCAGCTTGGAGGTGGTTTGAGATCTGCTCCTGAAAGCCGATCTCAAGGGGCCCCCCCTTATCGATTGCACAGCTAGTCCACGATTAATTAGGCCATGCTGACCTCCTTATCCGTGCACTTCTGCAGCACACTGTAGCCGAGAAAATCGAACTTCTCATTCGGATAAGTCCCTCGCCGGTCCTCGTCCTTGCAATAGACGATCTGCGTCTTCTCCGGATGAAGCTCCAATCCACACTCGCGCAAACGCGCGGCGATGGCCGCCCGAACCTGCTGGGCTTCAACTTCCGTTCTGCAATGCACGATGGCATCATCGGCGAACCGCTCAAACGGCACTTGCGGATACTGCTTCGCCATCCACCGATCAAAGGCATAATGCAGAAACAGATTGGCTAACAGGGGACTGATGACACCTCCTTGCGGCGTGCCTTTATCACGCGTGACCAACTGGCCGTCCTCTTCTTGTACCGGCGCTTTCAACCAGCGCTCGATGTAGAGGACCATCCATTGCTCCGTCCGTGTTTCTTTACCGCCCGTAGCAGCAGATCTCGTGGGATGTTATCGAAGAATCCTTTGATGTCCAGATCCAAAATCCAGTCATAGCGCCAGCATCGCTGCCGCGCCTGCCCTACCGCATCCAAGGCCGATTTCCTCGGTCGATATCCGTAGGAATCCGGATGGAACAGTGGGTCCACCACAGGCTCCAGCCTCGACTTCACCACCACTTGCGCGATCCGATCCGACACAGTCGGTACGCCCAGCTTCCTTTCCCCGCCGTTGGCTTTCGGTATCTTCACCGTGCGCACTGGCGGTGGAAAGTAACTGCCCGACGACATCCGATTCCAGATCTTGTACAGGTTCCCTTTCTGGTTCCTTTCGAAATCCGCAATCGACTGCTCGTCGACCCCTGCCGCTCCCTTGTTGGCTTTCACTCGCTTATACGCTTCCCAGACCTCCCACTTGGAAATACCGAACGGCTTTGCCTCACTCATCGGCTCCTCCCATTGCTGGTTGGCTCATTGAATCAGGCTCCCTAACACAACCCCTTCGCTCCGTCCCCTTTCGGAGATTTCATCGCTACTACGGGTTGTTCCGCCCCTGTGCACCGCTTCCGTACTCTCACCCTCGTGGTTCTTCCACTTGAGCTTCTCCGTTGGCATCAGTGCTCCAGGTTCCCACGTTCCGCTCGACCGCCTCTTGGCAAGCTCAGGCCACCTTAATGCCGGGTGCCGCCTCGGTCCGTAAACAGGCTCCGCCGAAGCTCGTCCCGCGTTAACGACAACCCCGCGGTTTTGGCTACCGTCCATACGCTTTCGACACGTCATCAGTGGTTCCCTTGCGGCCCTCTTCTTGCCAGTCACCTGACCTGGTTCTTCCCAGGCCTTTTCCTCCTGTGCTCACGACCATGGTTTTTGCCCACAGCCACCGGAGGTGGTTTGGAACCTGCTCCTGCAAGCCGGTTCCGAGGGGCCTACCCTCATCAATCGAGCAGTTACACACATTGGGCCCTCCTCGGCCCTTTGCGCTCGTGGCGCACTATCGTCCGCATATCGCGCGAAGCGATGGCCGCGCCGCACTAACTCCCGGTCCAGTTCGTCGAGTACGATGTTCGACAGCAAGGGCGATAGCGGTCCGCCTTGTGGCGTCCCTTCGTCCGTCGCACTTACCAGCCCGCCTTCCATCACTCCGGCTCGCAGAAAGGCGCGGATCAGCTTCAACAACCTCTTGTCGCTCACCCGCTCTGCGATCTTTGCGATCAGTTTGTCGTGATTGACCCGGTCGAAAAATTTCTCCAAATCGAGATCCACCACCCAGCGATAGCCTGCGGTTATGTACTGCTGCGCCGCTGCCCCCGCCTGATGCGCCGAACACCCGGGCCGAAACCCGTAGCTGTGATTGGAAAAACGTCCGGTCCCATTTGTGTTGCAGAACCTGCATCACCGCCTGCTGGATGAATCGATCCAGCACCGAAGGAATGCCTAATTTTCGCACTCCCCCTCCGTCCGGCTTGGGGATTTCCACCCGCCTCACCGGCTGCGGCTTATATGTCCCACTCAACAACTGTGCCCGTATGGCTGGCCAGTGCTGTTTCAGAAACGCTGGCAGTTCGTGGACGGTCATCCCATCCACGCCAGCGCTTCCTTTGTTTGCCTTGACTCGTGCCAATGCCTGCTTGCAGTTTTCCCGCTCGCAGACTTCCTCCATTAACTGTTCGCCAATGGCCAGGCTTTCCGTCCCGCGCTTCGCCGTAAGCGATTCGGTCCCTTCCGCGGACTCCCTCGGAGCTTCACTCCTACTCTTGTCCGTGAAGGCCAACACGAGCTGGTTCTTCTGCCGCTTGTCGCTCATGAGTTGCGCTGCTTACTTGCCTTTCCCATTAACCCCTTGCGGGGACCGTTCGGGCCTTTGACACTTGCGTGCCTCATACGCCCTCTGCTGACTTCTGCCGCCCGGTCAGGGTCGATCACTCGACCCCCAGTCCTGAATCCAGAACAAACGGCAGGTCTCCCGAGGTAAGTTCGACCGCCTTCCGTACGCGACCGCCGGATTTACAACCGATGCCCTTGATGGATATGGACTTCGTTGTTCCGAGCCAACTCGTCCGGCACCGTATGCCTCTGATCCGGTTCTTGTTCATCGGCCCGTACGTCTGCTCCACGCTTCTTTCAGACCCCGCCTCGCGACGACGCCCTTGCGCTTCGCTATCACTTCACCTCCATCAGGTTGTGAAAAGGACTTTCACCTTCGAACTGTCGAACATGCTCGGCACACTCGGCATAGGGGCGGCGGTCACCCGCCGACCCCTATGCCGATCAAACGGGGTTCTGGGAAGTCGGCAAGGCAACGTCCCGCTGTCACTCGGATGTGTAAACGCGACGCTTGTCGCAATGGCCCCGCTGCGTAGGGGCACGTTTATTGTCCAATATCATCGATGACGAGCCGATGGCAGCACTGTCCATCCAGTGGTCTCCAACGCGGGTTTCGAGGTTCTCCGAATCTGGACATACAGAACGAAACACGCACCCCTTCCGTATCGAAGGAGTTAAAGCCGTTGCGCGTAAGCAGGAAGTTCGAATCCCGGAGAAGATAAGGGTGGCCGCTCAAGTGTGGGCGCCGAAGAGGGAACCCTAGAAAGGAACATCCACTTCTCTACTTTCGCCACCCGACTCCTCGAACGGGTTGTCGCCCTCATCGACCGGGTCCGCAGCCTTCGAGGGTTCAGCCGGCTTTGCCCCGTTCCCGTTCTTGGCTGAACCGAGGAAACGTAGCGTGGTGACAACCACTTCCGTTACGTTGCGCTTCTGACCTTCGCGATCCTCGTAACTGCGCAACTGGAGCCTTCCCTCAACATAGAGAAACTTGCCTTTGCTCACATGCTCGCCAACGATCTCGGCCCAGCGCCGCCAGGCAACACAGTGAATCCAGAGTGTGTTGGTCTTCTTCTCTCCGTCGCCGTTCTTGTAAACCTCTTTCACCGCCAGAGAGAAGTTCGCGACCGGTATGCCGGCAGCGGTGAACTTCATCTCACTGTCGGCTCCAACGTATCCAATTAGCATCACTTTATTCAACATATGTGTTTTGACTGGAACCAGAAATGGCCACTTAAGGGCCCCTTTATTGCTCCGCTATCTCCTTTCGCATTGGGTGAGTAGAAGTTGCGCTCGTCACACTTGATTCCAGGACCCGAATTTTGGGGGTCATTTGACGGAAACGAACCAACTGGCTATTCTGCAGTCGGTATGGAAGTGTCCGTTCAATCCTCAAGTGAGGGCGCCAAGGTGATCCTCAGTCGCGTTGTCTCGAAGGCTAATCGGGAGGCCGAAAATACGATCTGCCGCTTCAATGGCGGTGGCGGCATCCTGCTCTCCAACTTCTTGGGCGCCCTTATTCGCGCCGGCGACGAAATCAACTTCCCTCTCACCAACGACGCTGCCGGGGCAGGAACCGAAATCTACATTCACAAGGCCTCGTCCGCCGGGCGGGGTCGTGATCTCTACCAGACCCCAGTCAGTTATGCCGCGCAACCCAAAGCCGATAAGCGAGAGCGACTTTACATACGGGCAGACGTTCCAGCGGGTCGGCTGGGGATTTCCTCAATCCATCTGCCTTGCGAGGTGGTCCGCGATTATTTCTACGTCACCACGCGGCGACAGCCCTGGGCACGCCAGACGAGTCTGTATGACGTTCTGCGAATCACTCCCACCGCCTCGCTTGCAGAGTTGCGAGTGGCCTTCAGGCTCAGACAATTGGAGCTCCGCGCTGCCGGTGCTTCCAACCGTGACAGCGCCACGTTGGAGCGGACCTTCAACATCCTGGCGCAACCTGAATTGAGGGCTTGTTACGACTCGCTGCTCAAGGATCGCTCGGCGCCGGCACTTTTTCCCTATGGGGGCTTCGGTTCGATTCTGGTCGCCGGAGACCGCTCGCGGGATGGTCAGACGTTCTTCGCGACCCAAATCCTGTCTTTCCAGCCCGAGCACCGGGAGCGCCGATTCCACGCACCGTTGCGGAATTTTGACTTTTACGATGACCGTGCCATCTACCGCGATGTCCGGCGGGAACTCGAAGTGACACTCGACCTGTCAGCCATGCCGATCACTTGGGATGCCACCTGGAACCGGTGGAGACACCTGCTGGGGGCCAAGGTCGAGTTGCAGGGAACGTTCGTTCAGACGGGAAAGTACCGTCACCGAAATGGTCAGTGGAACCTGGTCAAGTGGGAGACCGCCTTGCCGAGCCGCATCCACGTGAAGGTTCCTGCCAACATCGCCGAGCAAATTGAAACAGCCCGCAGGAGCTACCATCGGTTTGGCGAGTTTTCCGACGCCCTAGGCAAGATTCGTGCTCGCATCGAACGTGAGCCGATGGAAAGGGAACAACTCCGCAGCCTCTGTTGGGACTTCGGTATTCCTGGCGACTTCGATGTCGCTCAAATCAACTGGCAGCCGGATTACGATGCCTTCTTCTACCAGCAGCTCTGCCGGCGGGCGGGACGCGTCTACTTTTTCCATACGGAGTATATCTTTGCCCTCGCGAAGGCGATCGCTGTCGAGACACCGCAACTGGGTCATGCGACGTACCTGTTTTCCAAGCCGGTGAGCATCGAAGCCTTCTTCGCTGCTTACGTCGCCACCACAAAAGAGGCTATCCGGCAGAATCGGGCTAATGTGGCGGAACGGCTGGGATTCCTGGGGCGCGTCGTTCACGGGTCAAATCCACGCATCTGGCTTCGTGCCCTAACCGCGCGTCTGGGCGAAGCAGCCGATTCCGGTGAATTAGCATCCGAGGGAGAGTAAGTATGTAAAACGAAACACACACGAAAGCTGAAATCATTGCGCTTCTCGAAAGCCGGACGCAGGTGAAGCTCGAGCAGATCCATCAATTCATCCTCGACCTGGACGAGCTGGATTACGTCGAGTTCCTGTACCCTTCAGGCGCTGACTTCACTGAAGAACTCGACGAGCGCTCTGCTGACGCCAAGGTAATACTCGAAAACCTGAGGGATATCGAGGCAACTCTTCGCGGCCTGGACCAAGGTAAGATCAAAGTCCAATGATAATGCATTAGTACTGGAACTGGTCACCGCGCGGCAATCTCTGACGGAGGGCCTGCAACTTGCATGCGCCGGGCGGGTCGAGGATGCACTATGATCACACCTGCGGCAAGGGTTCGATAAGGGTCGATAACGATTCCCATGGATGCCTAAACGTGTTAACGTAAGCCATCCGTGCCTTATTTTTCTATAAGTTACCAAATCTTTCACGGTGGTAACACGGGTTCAATTCCCCTCGGGGACGCCAAATCTTTTCAGTGAGTTACGGACCGGGCTTTACCTCAGGCAGCGCCGACGTCCCGGTGACGAATGGGTGACTAACGAGCGCCATTTCCCAATATCCGAGATTGGGTAGAGAAAAAGATGCGGCGCCACTTGGCGAGGGCCAGACAACGCCATGGGTTCGGGGTGGAAGCGGTGGAGCCGGGAATGGCCGTATGGAACGCTCGAGCTCTAGGAGTACCGAGTGGCCTATCAACCGCCCTCCTAGGGAGCCGCCCCGTCCCGATCGGCCCCATAACCCTTGTGGTGAAGCGTGCAAGAACGCATAGTGCGGGAAATCCTCACGCTACGTGTGATGTGACGGGAGCTGGAAACTGAGCGGCGGAAGTCTCGGCACGCCACCGCGCCAGTTTCCGACCCTACCGCGATTCTCTTACAAAGGATGCCTGACCATTTCTCGGGTTTGATCCCCACCCGCGCACTGGTTGTTGTGCTAATTTTGTGCTAGTGTTTTGGCTTCGGCTGACATGGCTGACACCGCTGACATTTGTTATCTGTAACTTACACACTTACAAGCTTTGCTATGAGTTCGATTCTCACCCGCGCCTCCACTTATTCTGATCCCATCATCTCCACCAGACCGTTCACAATTCCCTTCTCGGCACAGCCAGGCTTGAGGTGGGAAGCCGTGTTTTCATAGCTGATGGGCTCGAACGCGTCGTCGCTGGGGATATAGCCGCTGGAGCCATTGGCATGGGTGACCATGATGGTGGCGTTGAAGGGCGAGTCGTTCTTCAGATGCAGAAAGATGCGCGTGAAGACTTCACCTGATACTCCCGCCAAGGCCACGCTGTTCAGCTTCACCAAGCTGAGTCGAATGCTCACAGGGTCTGTGTCCTCAAAGGTGTACTCGGTGCGAGGCGTAGGTCCCGGCGCCACTCGGCGCCCGGGACAGTCAATGACTCGTTGCGAGGCTTCGATTCGAGCCTGCGACGACATCGTCGAAATGCTATTCGCGGCGCGTACGGCCGCTTCTCCGAGAATTCTCCCCAAACCGTCAACCATGGTGAAATCTTCTCCACGGTCCTCCGTAATTGGGTTTTGATCTCCCGCCGCGCCGCTCGTCCAGACGGCGACAGGACCTTCGCCGCCAACCTTCTCGCCCGCTCCAGCCTCCAACTCCCATCCCGCGTCGCTGCGTGTCGGGATTTTGCCCTGGTAATACTGCTCGACGTAGCGTGACGTCGCTCCGGCCAAATCTCCTGTTATGGCCAGATTGTCGGGCCCCATGACGACTGCATGTACGGGGTAGTTTATGAAGAACGCGATGGGCCTGCCGGCCATGTCCGTGAATTTGAGGACCGCAACCGTCTTGTCGGAAGGCCCGTCGGGATTGTAGCCGAGCCACCACCACCCATTCTTAGGAAAGTATTCGCGGCGATTGATGTTCACGTAGGCCTTGCCGGTCCCGAATCCGAACTGCGCCGGCTGGAGGCTCGCCTTGGCTTGGCGCACGGCCTCGAGCGCGTCATTCTCCAGTTTGGAAGTGTAGGCAATTGTCGCGGCAGGCGGGGGAGTTCTTCCGTACATACCTGCCGGCGAAGGCGCGCTGTGGTCATGAACCGCTGCAAGCAGAAGGTGATCTGCCGGGATGGCCAGCTCTTTCGCAATTCGCTGCGAAAGCTCTTCCCAGACATGATTGGGCACGCCGATCAGCTCCCAAGCCACCAGGGCGGCCTGGCTCGCGCCATCGCTAAGCACGATGGCGCGCACATAAATATGGTCATGAATTCGCTGAAATCCCTGCGTGCGGCCCCCATATCCGGACATCGGGAGTGCGGCGTCAGAGGCGGGGGTAATATCTACACGCGCCGCACCTACCTGAAGGGCTCCGCGTGGCGCGCCAAATGACGCCAAGGAACAAGTCGCTAGCAAAATCAGCAGACAAACATGCATGCAAAAGCGTCGTGGGTTACCCATCATGGTCTCCTTCAGCCGGTTTTTCGATCCCAAAGGGTATCACACTATTTGCGAAACAGGCGCGTTGGGGCAACCCTGGCAGGCATCTGAGGGCGCCCACTGGGGCCGCCCCGAACACCACCCAAAAAGAGAATGAAAAACTCCCCTTGACTATTGACAGGAGAGCGCTTCATAATTACCTGTCGATAGTTGAGGGGAGATCCTGATTGTTGACGACTGAAGACTGAGAGCTCATCATGCGCTGGTTTCACAAACTATCGCTTCGTTTCCGATCCGTGTTCAGGCGGGGATCTGTCGAGCAGGAGCTCAGCGACGAACTCCGCTTCCACTTGGAGCGAATGATCGAGGCGGAGGTCGCAACTGGAATGCCCGCCGAAGAGGCCCGCTATTCGGCGTTGCGCGAATTGGGCGGAGTGGAACAGATCAAAGAGGAATGTCGAGACATGCGAAGGACCAATCTCCTCGAGGACCTCATTCAGGACGCGCGGTACGGCCTCCGAGTTCTGGCCAAATCGCCAGGCTTCACGGCTGTCGCGATCCTTACGCTGGCGTTGGGCATCGGCGCCAGCACCGCGGTCTTTACGCTCCTGGATGCAATTCTTCTCCGCCTTCTTCCGGTGGCCGAGGCGGACCAGCTGTATCAGGTGCGGAGGGTGAGCGCAATTGTACCCGAACGGCTGTCGGGAGACTTCACCAACCCGTTTTGGGAGAACCTCCGTTCACGGCAGGACGCATTCTCCGGCATGGCGGCCTGGGGAAACACGGATTTCAACCTGGCGCGCGGCGGCGCGGCACAGCGTGCGGAAGGCATTTGGGTGAGCGGCGATTATTTCGGCACGCTCGGTATTCCTCCGGCAATTGGCCGTCTCATCACTCCCGCCGACGATTTTCGCGGATGCCCAGCCATCGCGGTGCTGAGCTATAGCTTCTGGCAGGACCGTTACGCGGGCGCCACAAGCGTGATCGGGACGTCAATCAACCTTGACTCACACCCGTTTGAGGTGATCGGCGTGGCTGAACCTGGATTCTACGGCATGGACGTCGGAATGAAATTCGACGTAGCCGCGCCGAACTGCGCCACGGCCCTGCTTGACGGGCCGACCAAATCACGCTTGGATGATCGCGCGTCGTGGTGGCTGTCGGTTGTGGGCCGCGTCAAGCCTGGGCTCTCGTCTCAGCAGTTGAACGCTCGCCTGGCTGCAGTGGCGCCGGCGGTGTCAGCAGCTTCCCTTCCCGAAGACTGGGACACGGAAAACAAACAGAGCTTCCTGAAGACCAGCTTGGCTGCGGTGCCGGCGGGCAGTGGCACCGCTTTCGATCTGCGCGAGCATTTCCGCCAGCCGTTGACAGTCCTGATGGTCGTGGTCGGCTTTGTTTTGCTGATCGCCTGCGCCAATATTGCAGCGCTCATGCTGGCGCGTGCGGCCGCACAAAACAGAGAAATCGCCGTGCGGTTGGCGCTGGGCGCCACGCGGATGCGACTGATCCGCCAATTGCTCACTCATTCGGTGATACTCTCGATCGCCGGTGCCGCCGCCGGAGCGTTGCTCGCGCACTGGGGCACAATTCTGCTCGTGCGATGTATCTCGACTCATAACGGAAGCTTGTTTTTCGTCCTTACGCCGGACGGAAGAGTCCTGGGCTTTACGGCAGCCATCGCCTTGCTGACCGGCGCACTGTTCGGAATACTGCCGGCGCTTCGCTCCACGCGGGTCTCGCTTGGAGATCCTCTGCGCGGCAGCGCGGTATCGCAGACCGAGCGCCGCAGCAACTGGCACCGATGGATTGTCGCCTCGCAAGTCGCCCTCTCGCTAGCGCTGCTGGTGACGGCAGGACTGTTCCTTCGCAGTTTTGTCAAGTTAGCATTGACCGATACCGGTTTGGCAAGAAAGAACGTGCTGCTGGTTACCGCAAATCTATGGTCCACAACCATCAAGGCCGAGGACCGCCCGGCAACCTTGAAGGCGATCCAATCCCGGATGGGTGCGCTTCCAGGCGTCATTTCAGTAGGCCGAAGCGAGGATGTCCCACTGAGTGGCCGGCGCTCCGCCAATCACATTTATGCGGACACGCCGAATGCGCCCAGCGGCGACGATTCCGTGTCGCTGACGATGTTCATGTCGCCAGGGTATTTCTCGAGCATGGGAATGGCGATACTCGCCGGCCGTGATTTTGCTGAATCCGACACGCAAACGGCGCCCAGGGTGGCAGTAGTGAACCAGGCGTTTGCGCGCCAATTCTTTGGGTCGGTCAACCCCATCGCCCACGTGATTCACATTGCCCCAAACCTGAGGCCGGGCCCGCCCATTGAAGTTGTGGGGATGGTGGCGGACGCAGATTATCGGTCACTGCGCGAGAAGAAGCCCCCTACCGCCTTTTTCCCCATCCAGCAGTACCCGGAGCGGGAAGGTAAGGTTATCTTCGAAGTGCGAACCGCGGGCCGCCTTGCCGGCTTGGAAAACGCCGTGGAACGAGCCGTGGCGAGTGTGAATCGCGAGATTCCTCTCGAATTCAATACGCTCGAGCGGTTAGTAGACGACGCCATGGTCCAGGAGCGATTGCTCGCCATGCTGTCCGTGTTCTTTGGAGCAGTGGCGTTGCTGTTGGCTATGATCGGGCTGTACGGCACGATGAACTACCGCGTCACGTTGCGGCGGTCAGAGTTCGGCATCCGCATGGCGCTGGGCGCGCAAGCCTCGGGCATTGTGCGCCTGGTGATTCGCGACGTGGCGATTATCCTGCTGGTGGGTGAAGCGGCAGGGATCAGCATTTCCCTCGCTGCTGCGACGGCGTTACGGAGTCTGTTGTTCGGCCTTGGCCCTCGCGACGCAACCACCCTGGCTGGAGCGGCGTTGTTATTGGGATGCGTGGCGCTTTTGGCGGGCTACTTGCCGGCCCGCCGTGCCGCACACGTCGATCCCATGGTGGCGCTCCGCTATGAATGAAGGGGCAAAATCATCGATTGAGAGATGCCGGCTTAGGCTCACCACCGCGCAGTTCAGGGATTTCGTTATCCAATCCGATCTTTGTGAACAACGACGCAATTGCCGTACCCAGGCCGCCCGAGGGGGCCTCGGTCTCCCTGACGGCGTTGCGCAGGATGTCTCGTACCTCTTCCTCCAGGGTGCGGCGATGCCGCTTGGCGCGGCACTGCAACCGCGACTTAACCTCAGCCTCGATCTTTCGAACGATGATTTGCGCCATCCCCACTCCCTGCTGCTATCGTGACATCAAGCATCGAAACTTTCGATGAACTCCAAGTGGATTCCCCATTCCAGCCGCTACCAGTTCAGCCGCAGCGAGAACTGGATTTGGCGGGAATTCTCTGCGGAACTGATATTTCCAAAGTTCGAAGTTCCGCAGATGAGGCCAGGCCGGTCGAAGTTAGGATGGTTGGTCAGATTGAAGAAATCGGATCGAAACACTATCCCAAACCGCTCATTCCATCGCATCTGCCGTTCGAGGCTCGTATCCCACGCCGCCAGTCCGGGGCCGGTAATGACGTTGCGGCCTTCATTTCCGGGGATGCTGAACGCCCCGAGGCTATCGTAGTAAATGGGAGGAGGCGCAAAGGCGTTGGTATTGAACCAGCGTCTGGGGGTACGCTGGCCTGCCGGCAAATTGGGATTGGCGACCAGGTCAGGCCGGTCTGTGCCGTTCGAGTCAGAGCCACTCAAGGCGGTGGCAAGCGTGGCCATGAGGGGCTGCCCGGATTGAAGCGTGAGAATATTCGACAAGTCCCAATTGCTGAACACGCGCGCTCCTGTCCCGCCGCGCAGCCACTGGCGGCCCGGGCCGAAAGGCAGTTGCCAGTTGCTCGAGAAAACGAAGCGCTGCCGCACGTCGAAATCTGAGAGGCCACGCTCGGCCTTCAGATCATAGACGTTCTGAGCCTGATTGGTGCCGTTGAGTCCGGAAGCCGTGTCGATTGACTTGCCGAAAGTATAGCCACTTACAAAAGAGAGGCCGTGGGAGAACCGCCGCTCCAGGCGCGCGATCAAGGCGTTGTAGTTCGAGTTAACATCCGTGGCCCGGATAAACTGATTCGAGCCGGGCTGCGGGTGGTAGCCCCTCCGCTCGTCCGGCAGGTTCGGGAGACCCTGGTTCTGCAACGAGCGGCGGGGAAGTTTGTGCACGTCGGAGCCGGCAACGCTGATCGAGAGAACTGTATCGGGCGCAATTTGGCGATCGGCTGACAAACTCCATTCGTAGACGTAGGCGTTGCGAAGGTCAGGTGGCGAAGAAATGGCGGTGGGCTCAGAATTACCAAGCGTGTAGGCAAGCGGATAAGTGAGGATGGGCGGAGCAAAAGACTGCCCACACGCGCCAGGACCGTAGAACCGGCAGGTGTCGAGGCCGAAAAGGAATTCGGTGATGGGCGCGCTAAGGCGCGTTTCGGAAGCATAGTCGAGTTCGCCAAGAGAATTGAAGACGCCAAATCCGCCGCGCAAGGAAGTCGTGTGACGCTGGCTGAGATCGTAAGCGAAACCAAAACGCGGAGCCCAGCCCGCCCAATCCGGACGGATCAGCGAGGGTGGCAGGCCGGCTTGCTGAGAAGTGATGAACGATAACCCATAAAGGCTTTGAAGGCGGTGAATCAGCGGGTTTTCAATTAATGCCGATGCCTGTTCGTGATCGTTTCGCACAATGAAGCGCGTCGCATCACTAGGGTCGAGAATCGAGGCGCGTCCGTCGGCATTGGTGGGAGGCGAATAAAACTCCTCACGCAGGCCGTAGGTGAAGGTCAAGCGGCGGGTCGCGCGGAATTCGTCGGAAAAGTAAGCGCCGAGATAATCCAGGCGATCGTTTCCGCCGGAGTTTCCTGCCTGAGCGTAAGAGAGGAAGGGACGGCCCAGCAGAAAGTCCGAGAAGGCTGTGCCGGAAACCGAGCTTGCGCCGTCGCTGAAGGAAAAGACACCCTGCCCGAAATCCTCGACCAGATAGAAGAGGCGATAGCGCCGCACGTCGGCGCCGAACTTAAAGGTGTGCCGTCCGCTGACCCACGCCACATTATCTGTGAACTGGAAAGTGTTGTCCTTGCGGATTTGGGGTTGGAAGATGTCGCTGTCGCCCATGTCCGCGTAGCCGGGAACATCAATGGCAGGAATCCCATCGTTGGTGGCGCCGGGAGCGCGCACAATTCCCAAGGACTCCAGGAATCCACTGTGAATGTTTTGAGCTCCTTTGGTTCCGAAATAATAAGCGTACCCGAACCGAAAATCGTTGATGAGTGCAGGCCGAAAAACCGACGTGAGTCCGAGTGCGAGGTTTCTTCCCGTGTCATCGTGGTTGGTACCGAATCCAGGCGGCGCGGAGGGATTCTGAGCGAAGGAGTCCGGCACGAAAGGAAAGAGTTGATTTTGATTAAACAGGAGAAACCGCCCAAAGAGTTGGTGTTTGGGCGTCAGTTCTTCGTCAATTCGCGCCATAGCCTGGTCCGCCGTCACACTCCGCAGCCCCACATTGATGTCGTTGTTCTGGCCGGGCGGCGCCGCGGTAATGTTCGGCAAGGGAATACGATCGAGAATGGCGTGGGACACCGGATCGACTCGCGAGGGCGGAAGCAAGTTGCCTCGGAAGGGCTGGCCTGATGCAGGGTCGATAATTGCAGGAAAGGGATTGCCCGTTTCAGGATTAATACCGCTGAAATCCCCCGTGCGGAGGGCGGCGGTCGGCAGCAAGGTGGTGTTCGTAACGCTCTGGCGAATGCGCAAGCCTTCGTAATTCGCAAAGAAGAATGTACGGTCATGCCGGATCGGCCCGCCCAAGCTCGCGCCAAACTGGTTCTGATGATAAGGAGGAATGGGAAGCGCGGGGTCGTCGAAAAAGTTCTTTGCATCGAGCGCGCTATTCCGCACGAACTCATACGCCGTGCCTGAAAAGCGGTTGCTGCCCGAGCGCGATGCAATGTTGACTTGCGCGCCCGAGGTAACGCCCTGGTCGGTCCCGTAAGAATCCTCGACGACGCGGAACTCTCGGATCGCATCGATGGAGGGGTTCACCGTCAGGCTGTAAGCAAAAGGCTCCATCAACGTGACGCCGTCGAGCGAGAAATTGTTGCGCTCGGAGCGCTGCCCGTTGACCGAAAAACCCAGACCCATCGCCGGAGTGTTGAACTGCTGCGTCGAGCCATTCGGATAGGGAGGAGTTGCACCTGCGGCCAGTAACGCGAGCTGTGAGAACTCCCGGCCGTTTAGAGGAAGAAGGGCTACCCGCCGATTCTCAATTTCATCGCCGATGGCGGGCGAAGCCGCTTCAACCAATGGCGGCCGGGCGTCCACCTGGATTTCAGATCGAGCCGGGGCGATTTCCAGGCGAATGTTGAGGCGTGCCGGCTCTCCCACTCGCAGCACCAACCCGCGCACCACCTTGGAAACAAATCCTGCCTTGGCAATTTTCATTTCGTAGCTTCCCACGGGCAAGAAAGGAAAGGTGTAAAAGCCGTTCTCGTCCGTCTGAATCCGCCGAATTTGGCCGGTGGCAGGATTGCGAAGCTCGAGCGAGGCGGCTGGAATCGCCGCTCCGCTCTGGTCGAGCACCATTCCCTCCAGGTGACTGTTCCACGTCTGTGCGTGAAGATTGCGAGCCGGTGTGACAGCAAAGAGCACTAGAGCCGCCGCGACGAGGCCGGCGAACGCGGCCACGGGCGCTCTGGAGTGCGGCAGCTTGCTGCCGCTTTCCTCGCGCGAGCTTGCTCGCGCTTCACCGCCTCGAGTACCGCGCTCCTGTGTACGGCCAGCAAGCTGGCCTGGCCGAAAGCGGCAGCAAGCTGCCGCACTCCAAAGCGCCGCCTTCTCTGCGAACTCTGTCTCCTCTTCGGTGAGGCTTGTCCTGGCTTCGCTCATCATCCTTGTTTCCGGTTGGGGCAAACAGGAGGGGACAGGGGTGGGCCCCTGAAGGCGTGCTCGTGCTACCCAACTCTGAAGGTGGGTACACACTCACGCATCAGGTCACATCTGTCCTGACCTTCTCCCATCCGGACTGTACCGTCGGCCCCGGAGTTTCACCGGATCCTGGGGCTTGCAGGTCTTCCGCGCCCTCTCAGTTGCGCGCTTGTAGCGGCGGCCTGTGACCGCCTTCGGCGCTGGGAAAGCACCGGTACAAGACGAGCGCTTCGGACCACCCCTCGCGGGCTTTACCGCCGATTGGGAATTGGGAAGGAGCGCAATTCATTCCTTCCCTCACCCTGCCCCGAAGGTCAAGCACTTACAAAACGGATTCTACCACTTCGGCCATGCGAAACTCAAGCGCCACAGTCCTGTCCGAGCAGAGCGAGGAATCCCGCGCTGCTCGTCCCTTGATGTGCCAGGCGAACCAGAGCAAGATCCCCGCTGGGCTCGGAATGACATCAGTATTCATGGGAACGACCGGCACATTACTCTTTTGACGGAGCGCCGTGTACCCGTATAATCGATGTTCGTTACTCCGATTCGCGAATGGCCAATGCACCAAACAGGAATGCCCGTCGTCGCGGCGAACCGTGGGCCGCAGGGTCGGTGCTGGGGTATGCCTCGGCCAACATTTTCGACCGTCTTGGCGTCATTCATGCCGATCCGCTGATCGGGCCCTTTCTCCGAGGCGTGCCGAGCTTGTTCTTAGGCATCTTCCTGGTCTGGAGGCACCATACCCTGGACCAACTCAAGCCCGCTTCCCCCCGCTATATCGGCCGCCGCGCCATTCTACCTTTCATTTGGGCTGGTATTGTCTCGACGCTGGGATTGTTCCTCTTTTACTTTGCCATCCGCCTGGGCGGCGTTACCGTGACCATTCCGGTGCAAGATACCTACGTCATTTGGGGGACGCTGATCGCCTGGCGTTTCCTGCAAGAACGCATTCCTCGCTACGCGCTGGTGGGTGTGTTCCTGATTTTTGGCGGACTGGCAATGCTTTCCTGGGGGCAGTCCAAGGGGCATCCCGCATCGCCACTCTGGTATTGGGCTATCCCCCTGGCCTTCTGCACCGCCCTCAGTTACGGGATCTCCGGCGTCTTATGGCGTGACGGCCAACTCCGAGGCGCGCATCAATCGACCGCGATCTTCTTGCAGTTCTCCACCAGCGTGCTGGTTGGATTGGTGGGATGGGCTGCCCTGGCTCGCGGGCCGGCGTTGCTCGACACCAACTGGCATTCCATCCTGGCCCTGCTTGCCAGCGGGGTCCTTTCCGGCATTTTCGCTGTCTACTGCTTGTTTACGGCTTTTCGCCTGATGGCCGTGGCGCGCGTCTCTGCTTTCTCCGCGCTCACGCCGCTGGTGGCAACGCTTTTGGCCCACTTCCTTCTTCACGAGTATTTGAGTGGGCTTGTGTTTGGGGGTGTAGTCCTGGTGTCCATCGGGGTCCTGCTCACTCAAGTCTTCCGGCCCGCCGAAGAGAAGCAAGCCTGAGTCGCCGAAGCGATCCCGACCCGTTACGGAACTGACCCCTCACCCGGTCCGCGGCGGCTGATGAAAGCGCCGTCGCGGACCACCCTCTCCCCAAGGGAGAGGGCTTTCATTCCGACACGGTCAACGGCATCAACACCCAGGACGACAACAGCGGCCGAGTGGCAAGAGGCTGATGGCCAGCAACTGACAACTGACAACTGACCACTGACGACTTTCCTACAGCGCCGGCCAGAGCTGTTCCCAGATCTTGAACTCGTGGTGAAAGCCGGCCTCCTCCGCCCGTGTAAGCTCATGTCCAGAGGCTACGTCAAGAGTTTGCCGAAAGATCTTGCGGCCTACTTCTTCAATAGTCTCCTGGCGCTCCAGGATGGTTCCGGCATTGATATCCAAATCCTCGTAGGTTCGGGCGAGTTGAGGATTCGAGCCGATCTTCATGACGGGCCCGAGAGCGCAGCCGATACCCGTCCCGCGGCCCGTGGTGAACAGGCACACCTGCGCGCCGCTCAGGAAAAGCGCGGGCGTGCAGAGATGGTCGTATCCCGGGGTATAGAGAACGTAGAGGCCCTTCCGATCGCCGAGCCACTCTCCATAATCGATGAGGTCCTCAACGATCGAAGTTCCGCCCTTGGCCTTCACTCCACTTGATTTCAGGTAGATATTGTAGAGTCCACCCTTGATGTTGCCGGGCGAGGGATTATCGCGAAAATCCTCGCCGAACTTCTTCACATATGCCTCGTAGCGCCTCAGGGCCCCCATCAACTTCTTCCCCACGGCGCGCGTGCGCGCGCGGCGCACCAGGTCCACCATGGCGGCGCCCTGGAGTTCAGGAATCTCCGGAAGAAAGACCGCGGCCCCGGCCCGTACGAACATATCAGAAGCAACTCCCACGGCGGGGTTGGCGGTCACCCCTGACCAACGATCCGAGCCGCCGCATTCCGTTCCCACGATGAGTTCTGAGATGGGCGCCGGTTGGCGTTTAAACCCATTGGCGTAGTGAAGCAGTTTCTCGACGACTTCCAGCCCGCGCTCGACCGTCTTGCGGCTGCCTCCCAGGTGCTGGATGGTCATATTCACCACGCGCTGGTTGTAATCCGGCACCGAATTCTGAAACACCGGGGCGGAGCATTCCACGCAGGTCTTCCCACAGCCGAGGTCAACATAAACAGCCGCACCGAGATTCGGGTGGCGCAGGGTGTTCGCGAGCCACTGATTTAACATTGCGACCGCGTGCCCATCCGGCATGCCGCAGCCGGACTCGTGTACGATGGGAACCACGCCGTCCACGTTGGGAAACTTCTGGCGCGTGTAGATTTCTCCCATAGCGCGCCGGGCGATCTCTTTCACCTCCGTCGAAGAGCACATTCCGGAAGTCACCACTCCGATCAGGTTCCGGATGCCCACGCTTCCGTCGGGACGCCGGTAGCCCTCAAACGTCAGGCGCGACAGGTCAGGGTCGAGGGGAGTGGGGCGAGGGTTATCGCGATATTGCACCCGCAGGCGGGGCAGTCGTCGCTGGATGTTCGTCTCATTGACCGGGTCGCCGGGCTTAAGTGAAACGGACGCCAAGCCGATGGGATCGCCCAGCGAAATAAAGGCTGACCCTTCCGGGATATCCTTGATAACGAAGCTTTGACCGCGCAGGGCCCGCTCCGATACTGTGAGCAACTGCCCGCCGTACTTCAGTTCGGTCCCGGCCTCGATGAACTCCGCCGTCACCACGGCGAGGTTGTCTTTTTCGGGCTTTATGACAATCGCCACGTCCTCAAGTGATATCGGTTCCATCAACCTTCCTCACCGCTCTGAAAAAGTGTAGGGGTAGGGCTTGCCCTACCCCGGTCATTCGGGGACGGCAAGCCGCCCCCCTACAAGCAGGCGCCGTGGAGTGCGGGGCGCCAGCTCCCGCATCTGCGCCGGAATTCCACGGCGGCAGCTTTGCTGTGGCACTCCGAGAGCCGATCCTTTGTTTTCATAGACATTCTCGCTTTGTTCCGCCGATTTTGGAATGCGACAGCGGAGCTGCCGCCTTGGAAGCGCAACCGGCGGCGGTACCTAGCGCCATCGCGTTACAAGGCGACAGTTCCAAAGGCTCCGCTCCACCATTCCAAACGCCGATCCTTTGTTTTCATAGACATTCCCGGTTCGTTCGTCGATTTTTCGATGTCAGAGACCCGATTTCAAGCCAGGGACCAAAAGTCCCACCACTCCCACTCGTCCGCATCGATGGGAGCGCGGGCTTCCAGCCCGCTTCTCGGGCGATCCCTGCGGGCTGGATGCCCGCGCTCCCAGAGAATGCAGAAGCTCCAGGCAATTAGCCTAACCTCTAGGGCGGCGGCATTGTCAAGAGTTATGCAGGGAAGGGTTGCGCCCCAGGTGTGGCCCGTCGGTATCTCGCTTGAACCGTCTTCGACGAAACTCACCCCACTGGCAGTTCCACCACCTTAGGCGCTCGCACTTTCGAGCCGACGAAAGCGTAGTAGGTGATAAAGACGTAGCACACCAAGACCACCGTCATTGCCACCGCCATGCTGCGGGTCATTTGAAAGAGCAACCCCATGATGGGCGTGGCCACCGCGCCGCCGATAATGGCCATGATGATCATGGACCCGCCCAGCTTGGTATTGGGCCCGAGTTCTTTGATGCCCAGGGCGAAAATCGTGGGGAACATCAGCGACATGAAGAAGCTCGTCAGGAACAACGCCCAAACTCCCACCCATCCGGGAAATAGTATCCCGAGGCCCACCAGCGTCACGTTGGCACACCCGTAAATCCCCATCAGCCGGCTGGGCTGAAAGAATTTCATCAGGTAAGTGGAGGTAAACCTGCCGACGCCAAACGCCACAAGGCTTCCAGTCAGGAAGTAGCCGGCCACTTTCTCGGGCTGGCGGGTGTAATCCTGCATGTACTGAATGAAGTAGCTCCAGGTTCCCACCTGCGCGCCGACATAGAAAAACTGCGCGATCACTCCTTGAACGAAGTGGCTTTGGTGAAACAAGTCTTTGAACCTACCGTGCCGGCGACTGCCTTCGGGTTCCGCTTCATCGGCGATCTTGGGAAACCTGGTTCGGATGATGAGCAACGCCCAGATGAAAACCACTGTACCCAGCACAAGGTAGGGCGTCACAACGCGCATGGTTTCGGCCGCCAGATACGCGTCGTACCTGCCTGCCGCCCTCAAAGCGCTGACCTGCTGAGGCTTCAACTCGACCCCTGAAAAAATGAAAATCGTTCCAACCAGCACGCCGGTCACTGCCCCGAGAGGATTGAAAGCTTGCGAAAAATTCAGACGCCGCTCCGAGGTTTTTGGATCGCCTAAGAGCGCAATAAAGGAATTCGCGCCGGTTTCCAGAAATGCCGCGCCGCTGGCGATCACGAACAAAGCTACAAGGAAAAAACCATAAAGCCGCACGTGTGCGGCCGGCCAGAACAGCATGGTGCCGGCGCTGTAAAGAAACAGACCCGTCACGAGACCCACCTTGTACCCGTATTTTCGCATCACCAGTGCGGCAGGCATCGAAAGCAGGAAGTATCCCATGTAGAAAGCCGATTGGATCAGGCCCGCCTTGAGGCGTGTCATTTCAAACGACTTCATGAACTGCTTGATCAGAATGTCGTTCATATTGCTCGGAATGCCCCAGAGCAGGAACAACGCCGTTACCAGAACAAACGGCACCGTACATCCGGCCAAGAACAGCCGGGACGCTTCCTGGGGATTCGAGCTGTCGGTCGTCTTCAGCATAAATAGCACTCCCAAAATGAGCCCCGAAGGGGCGACCCATCACAGCCCAGGCAAACGGCCTGGGGCCTCGAACATAACCCCTTTTCTCGCGGCAAGCCCTGAAGGGGCGAGATAGCGTTGCGCAGATTCGCGGGCAGCCACCTCCGCCTTGCTCTCGGAATTGTTACGCCCCTTCAGGGCTTACAAAACCCAGTATTGCGGACTCCCGACCCAGGCCGCTGGCCTGGGCTGTGATAGCTCGCCCCTTCGGGGCTCAAAGCGTTCGTTATTCAAACCACCGGTGTGTGGGCCAGTAGCGCGTTCTTGTCCAGGGCGGCCACGAGGGCCGCCCCGACATTGTCGTTGGGGACGCCCTAGGGTTCAATGTCGTCGGTCTTCAGACGTCCTTCTCGCTCCAGCCGCTCAAAAATGCTCGCCGTCTCCTTTATCCCTTCTTCCAGGGGCGTGCGCAAGTCCTCTCCCAAGTCGTGTCGCAAGGCGCTGTCGTCGAGGTCGGGCGCAATGGGCAGTTTATTGCCTTGCGCTTTGATAAGCCCCTGGGCGTCCGGTATAAGCTGCTCCAGCGTGTGGATGAATTCTTCCACGCGCACCACGCTTCCCCGCGGGGTATAAACCTTAGCGCCTGGGATATTCCTCTCCGCACAACGAATGAAGATTCGTGCCGTGTCCCGAACGTACTGCAGGTCGATGGCGCCGCTGAAGCCGATAACGTACGGACGGCGCAAAACGGCGGCTTTGATAGCTTTCGTCGGACCGGAGCTTATTCCGATGTCTCTGCCCACTCCGTAGACCGCCCAGGGGCGAATGCCCGCACTCGGGATGCCGTCGTTCAGGAAGTAGACGCGCGCGTTGCCTTCGTTACACTGTTTGAAAACGCCGTAGTGTGTTCCCGGCAGCAACGGTGCGCCCTCCTGAACCGTCTCGCCGCCATAGAACTCCTCGGGACCGAAAACCGCCGCGGAACTGGCATAAACTATGCGCCGCACCAGGTCCCGTCTCCGCCGCGCTGCTTCGAAAACATTGAGAGTGCCGATGACATTGACCATCGCTCCGCGCAGGGGATCAGCAGCGCATCCGGGCACCTGCAAGCCTGCCAAGTGCAAGATATGGGTAATTCCATTTTCCGAAACGGCGCGATCCAGGTCGGCGCATTTCGTAACGTCTCCCTGAATGAAGTTAATCTCTCTGAGCTGACTGTCCCCCAGGATGGCGCTCAGACGCTCGAAGCCGGGATCAACGTCAAAAACACTGGGCGGGTTACCGCTTTCCACGAGCGTCTTGGCAATCCACGCGCCGATGAAGCCCTTCGCCCCGGTAATCAAATAGCGCTTCGGCCGTTCCGGGTTGGAGGGCGACGAGTTGGTTTGGGCCATGCTCGTGAATTATAGCAGGTTGTCGGCGGGAGGTGGGCAGATGGGCTGGTCGGCAGGTGGGCAGTTGGGCAGGTCGGCAGGTGGGCAGATGGCCAGTCGAGGTAGGTTGGAAAGGGCATACATGCCGCTTGACATCAGGGCGCCTCCTGCCGTAATTCTCACCCTATGAAAAAAGCTCAACCCACACCCATTGAGGCGGGACGCGTCTACAACGTCAAGTCCCTGGTTAAGGCACTGAACATTCTGGAAGCTCTGGCGGAGGGGGAGCAGCCGGCTCATACGCTGACGGAATTAAGCCGTCACCTGCACCTCCGCGTTCCCACCGTCCACCGGTTGGTCGCGACCTTACTCAGGGAAGGGTATATCGAAGAAGTTCCGGGCGCGCGCGGTTACCAACTCAGCTTCAAGGTATTGCGGATGGGCCTTGGGGTTCTGAGTCGCCTTGACTATCGACTGGTCGCCCAACCTTTCCTGGAGGACCTTGCCGTCCAAACAGAAGAAACTGTCCACCTGGCAATTCTCTTGGAGACTCAGGCCATTGTGGTGGGATCGTACGGCGATCCCCAACCTGATGGCGTCGACGTGCGTCTGGGAGACACCGCTCCCTTGCACTGCAGCAGCGTCGGCAAAACACTCCTGGCGTATCAACCCCGCGGCCTGATGACCCAAATCGCGCGCACCTCAGGCTTTCACTGCTTCACTTCCAAGACATTTACCAATCTGGCGAGCCTGAGGCAGGATCTCGATCGGATCCGCGAGCAGGGCTATGCACTGGACCTCGAGGAAACAATGGAGGGAATGATTGGCGTCGGCGGTCCGGTTTTCGACCACACAGGGGGCGTTATTGCAGCGTTCAGCGTGGCCGGACCTGCGACGCGACTCTCCGTCCAGCGCATGCCGGAAATCGCACGCTTGGTCTGCTCGGCCAGCGACCGGATTTCATATCGCCTGGGGTACAGGGGCAGGCCGGCGGGCAGGCGGGGCAGGTAGGCAGTCGGCAGATGGGCAGGTCGCTAGTCCCCCGTGTCCTGCAACTCGTTGTGGGTTCCTTGCGACTCATCCACCACGGCCTTATTCAAATTGTGCTCGAAGACATTGCGGGCGAAAACGACGCCGTCCGTCCTCGGACCGAGGTAGAGGCCGACCGTTTGGATCGACTGATCTCCCTTACGCGTTCCCCGGATGGTATTCGAGAAGAACTTGAGGTCGCGAGTAGCACCTTCAATGCGAATCCCGTAGCCAGTGCCGCCGGGGCGCCCGTTCGCTTCCACGGTGTTTTCGCTGAAGGTGTTTCTGCTGGCCGCGTTGCTTTCCAACTCGTCGCGGAAGAAGATTCCGGCGCGTCCGTTGCCGGACACCACATTTTTGAAGAAGACGTTGTCAGTGTCCTTGTGCCCGAGGGAGATTCCATCCTGACCGTTGTTCCAGGATTGGTTC